>JGI20166J26741_11133338_pt1 | contig 14309 bp, 8 predicted proteins | sample TergutCu122P5_FD_26741 | JGI IMG/M metagenome (IMG submission 26741)
TACTAGGAGCTCCATATATATATACGAAATTAGTAGCCTAAGGGTTAATATTATTAAATGGCAAGTGAAATTTAATCCGGTAGCCTAAGGGTTAAATCCAAACTTCAAGACACTGGAACCTGACCAGCCCCAGTGTGACAGCCCCGTCACCTGTGTTGTCACCCAGCACTATTCTTCCACCTCATTTTTCTCATTGACCTTTCATTCGTGCAAGGAAAATTCGCTGCGCGTCTCAAACCCGTTATTTTTCAAGATTCATTTTACCCCTTTAAATATCCGTGAATTTTAAATCGCGTACCTTGAAACTGGGTAAGCCGGGTAGTCTTTATTCTTCACTGGTGTTTGTTTAACCACGAATGTTTTGAGTGTTCAAATTTAGGGAGTATCAGCACTGCTTACAGCACGCGAGTCTATGGCTCCATACCTGTCTGTCTCTTAAGGGAACCAACTAACGTTTTGATTATGTGATAAGCCACTGTTTTGAAGCCCGGCATTCGACACCCGGTATGAGCTCGTCTCTTGTCCACAAAGTTCTGGATGGACATGGGCTCCAACCAGCATCATATACAGTACAATTATCGAGTGTAAGGCAAGCTGAGCATGAAGCCGATCACTTATTCTCATCTAGTGCAATGTTAAGAATGTGCCCTACACCCCAACACATCTTTATGGTTTATGATCATGCGCAAGAATATTGCTCCTTTATGATATTTATGAAGTTGAGATCGAAATAGTATACATGGATAATGTAAAATAATATAAAATAATTTACATAAGTTTTTCTTCGGTACATTGTCAGCCTAATGATGGTTCCTAGTATATGAGCCGAAACATGTTGCAGTAAAACCACACAACACAAAAATATTTAGTTGTGACTGATGGCTACTGTCCGTAGTTCTTTGCCCTTACATCACAATAAAATACCGCAAACAAGTTGTGTGACCTTTGACCTTGATGGGAACTGCAAAGTGTGCTTGACACACCTGCCTAACTACTCAGTATTTATTATATCTACTAGTTAAACAAACGTAGGGCGCTCAGCTAATCAAGAGATATTCCACATTTTATAAAATCGAAGGTTTCATTACCAAGTTCATAAAACCCCATCAATGGTTCCTTTCTTGACCTACATGAATAAAATCCGTGTCGTCACACTACTTCTTTAAGGATGGTTTTAATATTATCATCCCATCTAGACGTAATCTCCCAAGTAATTTGAACTGTAACGTAACACATGGCTTAGGAAATACTTCAACTGACTCTCAATACCAAGTTTTATCCAAACTCTTCATAGGAGTTCGGAGACAGACTCTGGGTATAGACTGGTTAGGACCACCCACTATGCATGCAGTTTATCAACGTGATGGGTCCGCATTATGTGCTGCGACTGACACAAAAACTAAAAAATACATGCTGGCGGTTGTGTCAGTGGAAACAATACAGTCCGCAGCCCATTACGGACACGGAAATACAATAATGGAATGTCACATTTCAGCCACCATTGCCTTCACTGACACAACCCTCCTACACAGAACGCAGGCCCGGAGCAAGTTGTCTCAACGGTAAAGCGCTTAGTCTGTACATGGGCAGTGCCCATTTTGAATCTCGACCAATACACCATTAGCCTCAGGTTACTCGTGGCATTTGCAGGCAAATTCTGGAATAGTACTTTAAATTAGGCCATGACGCTCTTTTTTCCAGATCAATTCCACTTCACTAATTGTTCATTTGATGCTATATAACCCGAATTATTGTGTGTCATAAAGTACAAAAGTACATTATACATACACACATACTTAAATACATACACACACAAACATACATACATATACACACACATGTACAAACGTGCGTACGTGTGTGTGTGTGTGTGTGTATATATATATATATATACACACACACAAACACACATACCTGCATACATACATACACACATACATATACATATACACAATGTGTACTACATACATACATACACACACACACACACACACACACATGCACACGTGAAAAATAATCTCTGAATAATATTAGAGCATAATTTTAGAAAATGCTTTGTTATTGTGGAAAAAATGCTCAAGTTAAATTACTGGTAGTTTTTTCTAGGGGGGCAATCTTGTGTCTTCAGACTATCAGTTGCTGCAGTGTCATCTGAGATGATGACAACTGTTAGAGAATTTAGAAGATGGAAGGTGACAACTGAGCACTCTCTGGGGAGGCTGATGAAGCCACAGAACACCTGCTGCCACCCAAAATAGAATCTGCACCATACACGTATCCAAAACAGATAACAGACACATTAGCGCTGAATTAAAATTCTCAGACCATGCTTGTGCATGTAAAAGCATTTTAATCCATCAAGTTCATTTCTTTACCAGTGTAATGAGCATAAGCTGAAGTGTTCATAACTGCTATAAACTCTGTTTCACACATGCCTGTCCATATTCATGATCACTCACTATACTGAGAAATATTGCTAATCACTGGACATAATGCAAACCTGCAACTGTAGTAATGTGCTGAGTTCATGACAACATTACATAACTGAAAAGGTATAATGGAATGCAAGATAAACCAAAGAAAGATACATATACATGTAGTACACATGCAAAATTGTGTAAAAATTTTTCAAGGCACAAAATAATAATCACATAAAGTTGTGAAAAACCACATACATTATATACTTATGTAGCAGATTATATATAATTTTAAACTATATGATCAATAAAATAAATAATATTCATATTTTTATATTAGTTTTCAAAACTAATCATTATCTTATGTGCTAGAGATCAGACAGTGTAACAGTCTCATTGATGCAATATTAAATACAAGTACTCATATTATAGCAGTTATACATACAAGGTACTTAAGTGTAACTGGCAAATAAAACATGAAGCTACCTTTTATAGAAATTCTGTCCTTTACATTGCACACATCATGCAGAACTAACTGTATGACTCTTAGTGAAGTACTACAAACAATGTGTCATGAACATGCTAATCTATATGTACAGTGTCACATTTCGTTTTTCAAACAAAATTTTGAAACTGTCTCCATAACTTGTTTTGTTCATTTATTTTTAGTTGCCCAGTCAGGAACCCCCCCTCCCCAGACCTAGAAGACCATAAATTCTGGAATCTTTTCAATTTAGTATTAAAGATGCATACCCTGAGAGCCAAGCCGGTGGTAGCATGGCTACTGTCACGGTCTCCCATGCCAGACAGGTCAAAAGTGATGCCCCAGACAAAAATGGGTATCCTGATCCTCCAGATAGGTGTTGGGCGTGAGACTGACAACCTCATATCATAAAAAAGTTCATCAAGGAACCTTCAAAGATGCCTCAGATGGAACTGATAAGTAGAAGACTATGTGGCTATATGGAAAAGGAGCTTAAATGTGGCACGTGGAATGTCCAAACACTGTTTAAAACCACAGCACTTATTTCCGTGCTCTTCCAACTAAAACACTATAGACTCAGCGTAACAGCACTACAGGAAACAAGACTGAAACAGGAAGGATGCGATGAATACTATATCACATACACTCTTATATAGTAAATAAAAATGAACCAGAGAATTTGGGGTGGCATTTGTAGCACACAGGAGCATGAAAAGAAATGTACTTGATTTTATATTACAATCAAAAGACTAGGGTGGGTGGGTCACATCATGAGAATGGACAATGCACCCCCACAAAAAAAAAATCTTAATGAGAAATTCCACAACACAAGATCGGTAGGGAAACCAAGAACAAGATGGGAGAATGTTGTCCAGACATGCCCTAGGAATACAGGGTTGGAGGAGATGAGCTGGGGATAGACAAGTATGGAGGCACCTTTGAGTGAGACCAGGGCCAAGAAGGGGCTGTAGCACCATATGTTGATGGATTAGACATGTATGCCTTTTGTTTTTACTTATGAGGATCCTTTGGCTCCATTAATTTTGGTTACAATTCTTTAAAAGTTTCTATTACATATCTCCAGGTGTTGATTTAATTTACACTGCAAGCGACAGGGTACAATAAATAGATACACATATTTTTATTCTCTGTACTGAATAAGAATTACAGCAATAGAAGGAATTAGTGTTGTCTGCATTTATAAAGTGAGACAGAGAGACATAACTCTTGCAATTTCTCTTTTGTCAACTTCATAAAAACAATTCTATATAGCATCGCTGAAACTTGTCTCCCATCAGCTCAGGTGAAGAGGTTAATGCCATTCTGGCAAAAGATCGCCATTTATTTTGACCACAATATAAAATAAATAATATCTATACCATTTGAAGGCAAAGTGTGGTATTTTTTCACATTAAAACAGGTGGTACATATTGTCACCACTGTGCTTTGAAAGGTTAAGCAAGATTATTTGAAGCCCACATTCACATAAATGTCAATTGGATACCTTGCATCAGTCTATCAGTAACTCCACTGATGACAATCTAGTGTGCTTGACCATTCACACACTCTCAGCAATATTACAGCATGAATGCACTGTACTAATAGACGTCAGGTGCACATTATTTTGATTTCTAGTAGTCCAGGAAGCTACTCACTCATCCTTTTCTCAGTATACAATACATATTAATCAGTCTTTAATCACCATACCCCCTTTTCCAAATCTCCTTCCATTCTCCCCAAAAGTTCACACCATTTATATCTGCAGACTAGCTCTAATACTGTAATATTTTCAATTCCATTCTATTATCATGCCTCATTTGATCTCAGGAGGTAACAACCAACAGAGAGCTCATAACAGTAATCTGCTTCAGTCTATATTCTGAGCTACACTTCTGCTCCCCCTATATACCTTCATGGAATGGACAGGGGCAACTATACTTTTTTCAATCATTATTTAATTAATTATTTTTTCTTGTCCTGGATGCACATGAAGAACAGGTTCGTCCTTTACTGAGTTTCACCTTGAAGTCTTTCAAGGCTCTTTTTCCTAAACTTTCTGTTCCTTGGAACTGTATGAATTGGGTTTCTGTATACCTATTTCTAAAATATATCTGATGCACTGAGTAACTAAACCCCACTGACTTCCTTTGTTACTTGATCCTTTAACACTCTTTTTCACCTTATATGGCACTTCATGCAATGAACAGCCATAGTTTTTGTTTTCACTGTCAAAAATTTTAAGATTGCAATATCTCATGTACTTATTTACTAATTACAGTGTATTTCATTATGCCAATAGATCTGTGTAAAAGAAGTCAACATCATCCCTGTTCATGCCATTAAGGCAGGGGTCGGCAACCTTTTAGTAGTGTTGTGCCAAAGTAATGTTGCAAAGTCACTCAGCGTGCCAACCCACCGAAGCCCACCATATTTTTGTATACAACAACCATTGAAACACGTTAACTTGATCTTATCGAAACTTTCGTTTTGAAGGGATGTAACAACAGGAATAGCTTTAAAAGAATTATATGCTTTTATTTAATTAAAGATTCAATTTTTTATGAGAACATAATTACTGTATTTCAATTCACTCAGCGTGCCATTGAAAATCATTCCACGTGCCATGCTTGGCACGCGTGCCGTAGGTTGCCAACGCCTGCATTAAGGCATACAGGGGGAGGAGAGGTACAACACCACTTATCCTTCACCTCAGCATTAGATGAAGATCAGTGTCCTACTTCACTCCCTGGCTGCTTCACCCCCAGAAAAGAATTCTGCTACCATTGAAGAGGAGGCTGGGTCGGTCCCACAACTGGTATGGACAGTTTCGGAGAACATAAAATCTCTTACTTCTACCAGGATTCCGACACCAAAAGTCCAACTAGCTGCTGGTTCCTATACTTATTACACTAGTGCAAAATGAAACAAAAATGAGCAAATAATGAACTGGAAAGGAGGAAGAAGGAAGCATGTGTTGCTGAAATTCAGTTATTATCTTTAGTGTTTGTCAGAGAAGACCAGAAAAGCCCATCAGGATATTCAATGTTCCAGTCGAGGTTTGAACTGGGTACCTGATGAATACAAGTCAAAATGTTGCAGCTTGAACCACTTACTCAGTCATAATTTCTTGTTATTTAACATGTATTACCATAAACAAATACATGGAAGTACAATAATAAATTCAAGCTCTGATCTTGATATCGGCATTCAGTTTAAATTATCATCTCATTAAAATTAACCATTCTACATTGCAAAACTATATGGTAATTAAGACACTAAAGAAGAGAAATGAATGAATGAACGTTTAACTATCTAACACATTTTTTGATATGACCAAAATTAAAATATTTATCAATAGTTTGTTCTACACCACAACTCCAAATTCTAATGTTTAGTAACGTGTATAAACCATACAGTACGAAAAAGAGCATAAGTCATGTACGTGGTCACTATACAAACACGTAAGAAAGGGTTTATAATGCAAGATCACAATATATTTTGGTATTGTTGAAGCGAAGCAACTGAAACATTGTTACTCCAATTACAAATTATGCGTATCTAATAACGTATACTTCCCATACTGAAGCGGCACAAACCATGAGGAAGTGCACATTCACAACATGATCGTTGATTGTGTAACAATGCAGCTCATATATTAGGAAGATGTGCATTAGAAAACAATTTCACCTAAATCTGATGCCAACACTCAAATTCCTACACTATTACAGGAAACAGTTACAGAAGTGTTTCTCAGGCTGTTAAAGATGTGGAACACATGCACGTTAAAAAACACTTTATACCAAAATGTAAAAACTTGCTGTGAACCACACTGTATGCTCAAAATTCACCTTGAACCAGCAAGAACTTGCTGTGGAAGAGAAAACATGTTCAAAATCACTGCAGATCAGTAACCACTCACCTGACTTATTACATAAATTAACTTCATGCAATTACAAATACAGCACATGTCAAAACAAAACAGTCATATAATAGCAGGAATTTTTAATGAAAACTGAATGTCTATTCAGTGTTAAAAACATCATGAATATTAAACTGTCTAATTCTTTCAGTAGCTGGTGCAACAATGAAAAATGTTTCTCAAACCTCAAGTAATCTGCAGCCCATGGTTTGAGAAACACTGTAAGAGAATGGCACTTGACCACTGAAATACCCACATATACTTAATACTAATTCCAAAAATATGTTGTGTACACTTGTTGCTTATAATGGAAGGAAAAAAGGATGCAAAATGCCTTGTAAGTTCTTTAAGAAGGATGAAAAATTGAATAATAATAATCAAGCAAAGATCAACATGGCTGGAGTATGTGAAATTTTAGATCATGCTTGCATATATCTGGAGGATATAGCTTCTGTAACTGGCTGCAACAAGGTCAAACAGGGTACTGGATTACACCAATCAGAGCAGTCCAACAAGTGGAACTCGTTATCACACTGCATTGGGTTGCAACTTCATTATAAACTAACCTAACCTAACCACTCTCATTCCACTTCATTCCGCTCCACTCATGAATATTAACACATGAAGAGGCAAAACTAGAGTCACAGAATTCTCTCTTTACAAAATATTCTCTGAAAGTCAGTAACACTTCACTTCCAAGAAGCAACATTATGTACAATTACATCAAAGATTCTTTTGAATTCAACCTGATCTTATGCTTTGTGTTAAGTCGCACAGTTAAAAGTTATTTCATCCTGCCTTTGTATTGAAATCTTCCTACAGTTGAGCTGCAGATACCAATAAATTTATATCAAACAAAAAGTGATTTCTCTTTTACCTACTTCTGTTCAGGTAAAATGCCATTTCTGGACCCTAACATTTTTATTACTGCACATACCCCTGAAACCAAAACACTCATACTGCAAAGAGCTAATACATCTGTACTGGACACGAGAATCCTTATCAGCAGGTTTCACCCCTTCCTCAGCAGCCAATTTTAGCTTGAATTAACACGCAGTGTCACCAATGGAAGCACTAAAAACTTCTGGAATGACAACTGTACAATGTTAGACACAATAATAAGAAACATGAAAAGTGAAGAAAAATGCCACCAATGCAGGCCAGTCAAGCATGTACAAAACACAGCAGTCAAATGGTTAAGGACAGTATTAAATTTCCTTATGGTTGTACAAAACAATCCAATGCACAACACAAATAACAAACATGTTTTTAAAACATCAGCACAGGGCAGTCTGGTGAGTATACCAGTGGTGCTGGCATCTGTTGAGCCACACAACAGAACCATCTTCTGACAACTGCTGCCAAATACCATTAATGTATATCATAATATTACTGGCTTATATGAACCCTGACTAGCTTTACTTCCAAACACGGTGTTCAAGACAGAAGAGATGATTGTATACAAATGTTATAAAGTACTAAACATATCATGACAAAAATAACTCAGAAATCAAAACTATGGTAAAAGCGTCAGAAATTAGGTCACAAGAAAATGGTAGTTATTGTTTCATTATCACTTAGTTAAGATGTAATGAATTGAGCTCTAATGTCTGGCATTGGCACTGTGTGGAACAGCAATACCCAAACTGTGCTCTGTGTCTGTATAGACCAACAAATATGTGAAAGGTTTCCAGGGGATCTATGGAAACCTTCATAAGAATTTTAATTATACAGAATACTTGGGTAAGTAATAGTAATACTATGTAGTTATGAGAAACTGGAAACTTCTTTCACTGTGAACTGTCAATGACACTAGTAAATTATATATACAAAACTCCCCAAACAGAAACGTTTCAAAAGAAAACCCAAAGAAGTTACTGAAATTGTGTAACATAAACTAACAAATCTGGATTATGCTTGAATGTATTTGAGTGGAATTTCTATGGACTTCATATTAACATAAATTTATGTCATCATACTTAATTTATAATGAGTGAATGTTATTAGGTTGGACATCTGTCAAAGTTGTTAAAATTCTCAAGGGCTCCACAACAAAAAGAAAAAAAGTTTTGTAATGAACACAGATGTACAGTGCAGCTTATTCTCTGGCTACCATATTCACACTTATCTTTAACCTTACATTTAGGTCTCATCAACGCAAAACATTTAACCTGCAGAGTTTCTGAATAGTCAATCCAAAGACCTGATGCAAAATACATATGGAAGATGATCAATAGTGCACACACTTCTGTCCAAACACAGTGATAAATATTAGACTGGCTATTGGCTGGAACATGGCTGTGAATCTTGCATTAGGGTAATTACATTTTCAAAGGACTTACCACCTGTTTACATGTTATGGTACTGTCCTTTAGTGTGAGGTAAAGACATGAATTCCTTATGTACTTTGTTCTTCTTTACATCTAATTCTAGACCAACTTCTTTACTAGCAATTAAGATAAACTGTGTTTTCGTTTGAATACTCAGGTTTTTATCCAATAAATTAACATCCAGACTGCAGACAAAAACCTCATGCACACAATTTCAGTCCCTCCTGTGATCATAGAAATTCCCGCAACATCACATTCTAGAATGAAGATTGAAAAGCCATGGTGATAAAAGCATCTCCTTGTTTCACACTGCACCAATGTGAACAGTAACTGTACCAGAAAAATGTTTACCTGTCTGGCTTCAAGATATGTGTCATCTAACCACATTGTAATTAGCCTAACAGTTTCACAGGTATACCAAACTCAGTGAAAACAGTGTAAAATACATCCCTCATCCCTCCTAGCTGAATCATAGGCTTCCTTGAAGTCTGTAAGTAGCTCACGTACTAAAAGATTAACGCTTAGGCTACCAGATTAAATTTCAGTTGCCATTTAATAACATTAAATGGCTGAGCGACTATAGTCATCGTTGGCAAGTTAAGCGTTAACATCGCTATAATGGTTTGTATCACCTGACAGGCCAAATACAGAACCTCCAACTCAGAAGCTGTGAAATCTAAGTATCTAAATCTACAGTTTCATACTATATTTCAAGTAACACAGTATAAATCAATATGCAAAGGCTGCTTACTGCAGTGTTTGTTCAGAGCATGACAGGTGGTGACCAGCAGATTATATACACAATGACAATACTCTTACTGCTGCACAATTTCAGCACCATCATTATGGCCCTCAAATATAAATGACATGTTCTTGGGAGAATTTATTTCCATACACCCACCCACCCACCAGCACACACATACACACACACACACACACACATACACATGAAGAAAGAAATAAACAAAGGAAAACAGATGACTAGTTCCAGCAGAAGGGACCTTGTCAGCTACAAGCCATTAACTTTTTCACTGCCTACAGTTTCAGTTAAACTGTTACATATCTTCATTTAGTTTACAGCTGAATGCAGTAATAATGGTCTATCACAAAGATATAATACAAAATGTAACTCCACTACCCAATATTCCAAAGGCATATTTATTTAAGGCATTGCAAATAATAAAGGCAAACTCACATGATGGAAGTGTTAAGAAAATAACCTCTATAGAATGTGAAAAAAAAAAAAAAAACCCCCACTATATTCCCCCCAAAAATCAATCATTATTAAGAGTCCTTTCTATGTGGTTCAGTAACACATGCCCATGACAGAAAAATTACCTTTCTGCCTACCTGCAAGGGAAGTTCACCCCTCACATTCACTCAGCTTTCACAGTTCAAGTTCCTTCAGTCTAATTTCATTCTACAGCAATTTCAAGAACACTTAGAGACAAACTCCTCCATCAAAAGTTCATATATCTCCTCCTGCACATCCAGCCCCGTCCCTCAGTGAGAGAAACAGAGAAAAGAAGGAACTGCTTATAAATTCACGTTTTGTTGAGTTCACCATTACTATTTGGAATATCTCATTTAGGGATGTTACAAATGAAAACCAACTGCACCAATGGTACACATTTTCTGCTCTGAAATCAGAAAATAAAAAGTATGGGTTCACTACAGCCATTTGTAACAACCTCCAACATGTGGAAATAAAATGCCAACTAGATGCAACAGAGGTTTTTATTGCATATCTTATTGCTTGCTCAACATGTTTTGGGCACCACTATGCCTATTGTCAGGAGCTTGAAGAGTATTATACAGTGGTTGCTGCCTGTGGTATTTGGTGCTGTGGTTTTCAAGTTGTTGGTCTGAAGTGGAGCTGAGGGTTTTGTGTCTGGTTTGCAGGATGCTGCCACAACCCTCAGCTCCACATCAGACCAACAACTTGAAAACCACAGCACCAAATACCACAGGCTGCAACCACCATATAATACCCTTGAGCTCCTGACAATGGGCATAGTGGTGCCCAAAACATATTGAGCAAGCAATAGGATCTGCAATAAAAACCTCTGTTGCATCTAGTTGGCATTTTATTTACACATATTAACGATGATGCACAATCAAAATCACATCAAACCTCCAACAGTTTAATATTTAGGCAACTTTGTTTTTTCTCACATAAATAATACTTTTCAAGTCTTCACAGTGTGTTGAATAGAAGGTAAAACTTAAATTTATGAATTTTTCAATTATAAGTACACTGTATGAGGGTTTCTATAAAATAATTTTCAAAATACTTGTATGTCTTTTGAGAAGGTTCTATTATTACCACATCAAAGTTACGTGATAAAATGTAAGAAACTGAAGTACTGTACACATGAGTGTCCACAAAACAAAATTTTAATATGCAAGATTCAGGACAAACACTACTCAGTCATTAAAACAGTTCTGCATTAAGTTACTACTATTACTATTAATCCTTCGATTGATTATGAATTGCAGTTTCTTTTAAACAGATGAGGCACATGTGAAATTAGAGAACACAAATACATCATGTACCTTAAACTAATTAATTATATTGCCACGTACCTCAAGTGCCATACACGCAAAAGTGGAACACCATCATGGCACAAATACCATTTCTTAATGTCATTTAAATGTTCTCCTACTTGGCCCATGAATGCAGACCTTTATCAGGAAAACATATATGGGTCAACAAGTTACATTCCCCAAGGCTTGCGCTAGGTGGTACAGTCACAACGCAACATATGTGCAACGTAAACTGTACAAAAGTATATACGTCTGTATGTAACCTTCATTTCACAAATGTAATCTGATTCTACATATTCTTATTTACCTAAGATCTGTAAAATTATCAATTCTTCTGATTTCAGTAGCTTAGTGTAAAAATATTAGTATATAATTACTAGTAAAACATCTGAAGTTTCTACAGATCCATGTGCCAGCACAGATGACTGATAAACTTGGTTCATTATAGGCCTCCAATCAACTGTCTTCAATATTCTATATTTGTATGTTTGCTAAATGTACTACATACTCAGTCCTGTAGTCTGCAATGTATTACATCATCTGGATACAATTTATATCATACCAATCTTGTTATCACTACGTATCTAGTGTAAGTCTTGGCAATGTAACTCCTTAGCCTGTAAGTGTCTCCCTGATGAAGATTGGTATTGATCAAAAAATGTATCAAAAATATTAAATTATATTAATGTTGTGTGTCCCATGACACTATTTTTCCATGTACATCATGTACCCTTTGCTGAGGCAATAATAACAGAAATAAAAAACCTATTAGTGATGTTCAGTGTTAAGATGCATGAATAATGAAACACAGACTAAATTCCACAGCCTTCAAAATGGACATGAAAATTCAACCTCTAGTGGAAGCCACCTTTCCACTATATTGTATGTCCACAGACACCCATGCAATGCACATGGACACACAGTGATTAAAGACACTGAAAATTAATTACAGCCAACTCTCTAATTTACACACTTCTTCTTCCATATTACTGCAACTTGGATACTTCAAACCTTGTCGTCATTATTTCCTAGAATAAAGAATCATAATAAAATAATTAAAACCAAAGAAATGTACCAATCAAAGTTTCACAAATAATTCTTTACTGAGAAGATATCCCAGAATATAAATAGAAAATGTTTCCTACAAGTGACTGGACTTTTGCACACTAAACATCATCTTCAGACTAATTTCAATAAAATAAAGTACAAGATCACTCAAATTATGTTGAGGTCAACTCACAGTATGACCCATTTATATCCAGTAAACTTGCACTTAGGTGAGGGGAACAGAATACAGTGATAGGTTGTTTAATCAACAACCTGGTTAATTAACAACAACAACAACAACAAGGTAATGACAATGGTAATGGTGGACAAAAGAATAAAGAGGTGGTGGTAAAGAAAATGTAGCAGACAGTGAAAACTCATTATAATCATTCACTGAGCATAACAATGACTATAACTCACATGACAGTCATTGTTATGTCACTATTAAAGAAATGATTTTTGCTTTATACAAACAGAATCAAGGCAGTTAAGCTGGATGGCCCAGTAAGACAGTGTATGTTAACAAACAATCTACTGCCTTCCCTCTTCCAAACACATCTCATGATTTATAAAAAAATTCACTTAATACATGTTTTTACCAGATATGAAATTAAGAAAAAATCTTGGACAATTAAATTTCCATAATTTAAAATCAAGATCCTGTTAACTCTTCAGTCATTAACATATAGCTAACAACTTTAAATATCATCACAATGCTGAAAGAAACCCAAGTTCTGACAGCTAAATATCACAGAAAGTCAGAATCTAAGTTTCCCTACTTTTCTAAGGTGAACGAAGGTCAGTGGAAACAAGTAAAGCCCTGAGAAAATATGAACACCAGTCCTTTTTTTTGCCACAGTCATCAAACTTGTTCAGGCACTTGCCATGGCATATGAACAGATCTTCTAAGGCCTGGCAGCAGAAGATGTTCTGTTCTCAAGGCCACATCTGGACCTCAGCTTTAATAATGTCATCAAGTGAAACTTGCTGACATCAGTTATGCTTTTCAGGTTGCCAACATAGGAAAGGGCAAAGCAGCCAAGTCAGGACTGTATGGGGGTGGAGGAGAACATGTCCCCAATGCCAGGTGTCCAGTAGGGCAGTGGTGGTGTAAGTAGTATGCAGCCTAACATTTATATGCAGCAGCAGCATGCCTCATGTAAGTAGGCCAGGCCTCCAAAATCAAACTGCTTCCTTAAGGCATTGTAACATCACCTGAGAAGCAACTGTAGTCAACGTCACACCACACGACATGAAATAACTTGCACTGGCAGATACGTACACTGCCTAGTGTTGGGACCACATACCAATATAAGACAGAGTAACAGCTTGCAACAATCATTTGATTCACAGGAATACTTTGTTTCTGACTTACCCTTCTACCATGCTGCTCAAATTATGATGCAGCCTCATCACATATTTCAGAACTTGCCATTTGTAAACCCATAGAGTTTACAAATGGCAAGTTTATTTATTTATTTATTTATTTATCATTTACATTCCATGGATCTTTTAGGGATAGACCCTTTAGATATTGGAATAGTCAAATATGAACAGAGAATACA
>JGI20166J26741_11135560_pt1 | contig 14306 bp, 10 predicted proteins | sample TergutCu122P5_FD_26741 | JGI IMG/M metagenome (IMG submission 26741)
TACGGTGATGAACCTTTGGGTTCCAAAAATGCAGGGAATTTCTTGACTAGCTGCAGAACCAGTTAGCTTCTCAAGAAGGACTCTGCTCCATAGAGTAAGTGAGTAAGTATGGATGAAATATTGCATGGATGTTCAAATTCTGCCAGCTGACTGACCTATTTTTCTTCACTAGCTGTGAATAAGTCAGGGCAAAATACAAGGAATGAATAATTCACTAGCACTGTAGGTTTTTTCCCCTCTTTCTTTTCTCTCCCCCCCCAATCTGAATTTACACAGTAGGGCACTTGAAAATCATCAGGTCTTAATTTGATGAGTTTCAACCATGATTCTTAAAAAAAGTTTATACAATGGTATGATGTATTCAAGAATGATAGCAGTGTCAGTGACATGTTAAATTGAGATGTGAACATTGCAATGTAGGGGTTATTACTCTTGCTTCTTAAATCCTCTCCTTCAGTCTTAACGTGACTGGCTAGCATGTCTGAGGTTTCTTGTGGCTTTTGTCATCATTCCCTTCAGCCCAGTGTTGGAAAAGAACCTTAAAACAGGTCATGACAGTTTTGCTGTCAGATCCATTCAATTCATATAATTGCAATTCATGTAAAGTGCCGATTGGCTTCAGCATGTTTGTCTGTCCATGTGTATCAACTTGGCTTCCACTGGACAGATTTGTTTCAAATTTGATGTTTCAGACTTCTGTGAAAATCTGGTAAAATCCAAATTTCCTTCAAATCAAATAAATATGAGGCACATTACATTAAGACCTGTATACATTTATATTGCTCAGAGCAGTAAAAAATATTTTGTAGCTCAACAACACTGTATAGGGAACACGTGGCATTTCCATGGCAGTAGGCATCAGTTTTATGTTGTTGACAGTGACATGTCTCAAAAATGCAAAGGGAACACATTGTGTTTTGTGGCAAAACTCAACATTTTGTATTGTTCGCGATGATGTGTAGCTCATCCATACAAAGGGAACACATTTTTGCATTTTCATGGCAACAGTTTTCTTATTATACTACTGTTGACTGACATGTAGCTCACCATTACACACAATGAATTTTTTTTTTATGGCAGCAGTGGCTAGGTGAACAGACCACATTGTTACAGTGTTTGTACAGTGCCTGTATTATGTGATTTCATCCACATGGTCTTCTTACCATTTGATACTGTTGGTAATACGTTGTTAAATAATGCCAAAAATTGTCTATTTACTTAATAACTGTTATATTCAAACTCACAAACATGTGACTGATGTTTAAAAATATGTCTTTATTTATTCATTCTGTGGCCTTCTTTTCTTTCTAGGTGCACTGATTTTACTGTTCAAGATAAAACTTTCGACCATCCACCAGTATATAATTATAAGGAGGATCCTTACATGCAGTTAGAAGGAAAGAGTCACTTACCAGATATAGTAATTCAAGGAGTTTTAATGGGGCTATATGGGAACTTTCAGTGATATCAGATCAGAAACTGGGGATTGCTAAAACATTTTTTGTAGCTATACATTATGGCTCAATTGAAAGTCCTGCAGGTATTTATTTTCACATGTGTGTGGGTGCTGTATGCAGCAACATATCTGGTACGTAAACCACTGGGAGCATTAAAAGTGGGTATGAAAGATGATCTGGGGTTCAGCCAGGTGCAACTTGGCTGTCTTGATACAGCAATGTTATTGCCATATTCTCTGGCACAGATGGTACTTGGGTCAACTGCTGATCACGTGGGACCTCGTTATACTGTGACCATATGCCTAGGTATCGCTGGAATCAGTATGTTTTCTTTTGGGTCTTGGGATAATTTTGGAATTCTTTTGTTCTTGATCTTTATTAATGGAGCAGCTCAGGGTCCAGTGTGGCCTGCTTGTTGCAAGTGTATATCAGCTTGGTTTTCTGACCATCAACTTAATTCTGTGTTTGGCTTTATAAATACATCAGCATATGGTGGAAGCATTATTGCATCTGGACTGGCGGGGTACATTTACAGTGCATATGGCTGGCGCTTTGTGTACTGTCCTTTATCTGTGGTTGTAATGTTGCTAGCTGTAGTGACATGGCTGGTGTTAAAAATGCCAAAGGAGTGTGAAGTTATAATACCAGGCAAAGTGCCAGTGGAAGAAAAAACAGCAGCATCTAACAAGACAACTTCATTTTTTGCATTATGGCGTTTGCCTGTGGTAATGGAATTGGCAGTGACGATGTTGTGTATTAAGGTAGTGCGCTATTTTATCTACCTGTGGTTTCCTGTTTATGTGATGAAGGAACTGAATCAATCGGCAGCTAATACAGGGTTACTGGTGTCCCTTTTTGATGTTGGTGGAATTGTAGGTAGTGTGCTGCTTGGAATGGCAGCCGATCGTTACAACTCCCTTGTGCTTACACTACTTGCAATGATTGCTGGAACAGGTGGTTTTCTCCTCTTTACATTAACTTCTACCTGGGGAATCATATATAATTCTGTCATACTAATTGTTGGTGGTGCCTGTGTGTGTGGTTTGGATGCACTGCTTGGTGGCTCAGTGGCAGTAAAGATTGGTGAGAAGGATGGTGGTAATGTTGGTGCAGCAGTTGCTGGACTGATAAATGGCTTTGGCAGCATGGGAGCTGTAATCCAAGGCCCACTGATAGGATTTGTTTCAGATATGTACGGCTGGAACTCTGTCTTCTTGTTAATTGTAGGTTTGCTGTCACTTAGTTCCTTTTTAATTCAGAGAGCAATTTACATAGAGAGAAGACAAGTTATGATGCAAACAGAAAACTGTGTTACAGTTCATTGAATTTATGGGATAGTGTTCACTGTCTCAGCTTTCTAATACTGACATCCAGGTGTCCATTTTTTATAATTACAGTAGAACCCCAGTTTAAGATTTGTCTGGGGGGGACAAAGTGTTTATGCCCGATATCACAATCTTAATTGGGGGTTGTGTCAAAATCAAAATTATTGCTGTGGTTATAGAAACATACTCACCCTGAATTTAAACCTAATATTGATTTTCTTAAGTATATTTTATGTTTATTTTATGGGACACAAAAGGGAAAAAACTTGAAAAGCAACTGCAATTAGGTTTTATAACTGCAAGGACATTTTCTGTCAGTGTGGTGTGTGTTAGTCCATCACAAGGTAGTTTGCATTCATTATCAACGGTGTTCAGATAGAAAGGTGCGTATACATAAATGGCTTCTGCCATAGGCTTCCTAACGAATTACACACACACAAGCACTTGAGAATCATTAGTACACCGCTGTGATATTTGGCAATTGGTTCTCATACTCCACTTCCATTATGCATAATCATGGCATTATTTACGCAATCCAAATTCCAGAGTTGTCAATGCATATCCTAAATTGATGTTCCAAAAATTGTAGGAACTGAACTGTTATGTCTGAAATTCAAGAAAAACCTAAAATTGAGCAAAATTATACTTCAGTATATGGGGTTTTGGCTGGGACCACAAAATTGAACCTGTAATGCTGAAAAATCTTAAATTGAGACACCTTCAATTGGAATTGTACTGTATTATTATCAACTTTTTTGGTAACATGTGACTGATTTGTGTTCAGTGTCTGTTTCTTAGCTATAAAAGATTTACTGTCATATTACTTCATTCTTTGGACCTGGTTCTTAAATTCAAAGAACCAGTATTAGGGATTCATGCAGCAGATGCCATTACTAGGAAATGAGTGTGTTTGAACTTGGAAGTGAAAAGGATTGAATGAAAAATAAATGGCATGCAGTGTAAGTTAAGAAGCTGCCAACATTTAAATGTATGATGTCTGGTGTAAATGTGTGAGAGTACTGTTGTTTAATTTTTCTTTGGAAGTTCTGTGTTTTAATTCCAGTATTAACTTGATGGAAATTCTGTAATTAATTTATTGTTAAAGACCTTTTGAAATTTTCACTGAAAGAACTATACATGTATACCTAAACCTGTATTACTCATCCATTGAAATATAGAATGATGAAACTAATGCTGAAGTTTTTATTTTTTGTATTTTTATTACCGATTTGTTAGTAACTGTTGGGTTGGTTGATCGCTTTAATTACTAGCCTGCAAAAGGAGATGGCCAATAAGGTACATTTCCATGGAAAACACTGAGCCAGTCATACGTGAGTAGGCTGTCATTGTGGACACAGACTAGACTTTTTATTCATACAGGAGTTCCCAAGGAGGAGAAATTTTAATGGTGGCAAGAATTTAGATTGTCTTATTAGGTAATGACACTTTGTAGCCTTAAGAATATATTTAAGGAGTCAGCTGGCTTCTATTCATTGTACAAGGGCATATTGTAAAAGGTATGTTTTAATCTTTCAGAAAAGCATGAGAAGTTGTGAAAATGCCTTCAGCTACTGCAGAAATTTCTTGTGTCTGCCACAGTACATGCCATTGTACCATAAAAGATGAAACCCTGGGGGAACAAACCTCACAGGGCCCCTGCTCCTTTCCCGAACACATTTAGCAAAATGGCTCCACTATTTGCTTATAGTCTGTGGAAAGTGGTACATCCCCTTCCAGGTATGATTAATTCCCAAGGACTGTCATTGTGCAAGAAGGAAGTACTACAATTAAGAAAAAAGCATTATCTTGTGAGAAACTATAATGTGCGTAATTATCGAAAAGACCGGAGATACAATATTAATGGAAATAGGTCTGTAGGTTTAAGTACACATATATAACAAATTCAGTGGCAGCTGAGAATGTACAGTGGACTGTACTGAGTTATGACAGTTTGAAGGTGAAATTAAGGACCAGAAGTACATAAGGGTTTTAGTGATAAAGTTCACCACACCTACAAGGTAAAACTAAAACTAGTGTTATGTAATCATAATGTACCTCAGTGTCCATTTGTATCTTTTAGTAATGGCGTGTTATTGAAATCGACCTTGACCCTGAAGATGGAGGACACATGTTCTTCCGAAACTTTCGTGTGAATCTGCAGTACTCCAAGGTGCAAGCCAGACTACAACAATCGGAATTTTCACCGCCATGAAAACCTGCTAACCTACATAAGATATTTATATGTAAACAGGTCAGCATGTTTAATTATGAAGCAAGGAATGGATATATGCACATTGTGGCAATTTTATGTGCAAAAATAGAAACATGAAATCCGAAATAGACCCATGTAAATCTTAACGAATGCTGGATATTCAAGCCTGAATCGCGCAGCTATGCGAAACCGATCAAGAGTGAACTACTCAAACGGATGTGAACACCCGTTTTATAAAGTTCACTGGCAAGTGTGAACCTATACTCATGTAACGTGTGTGGTTGCAGAGAGGGAAGCTGGTTGAATAACTGTGATGGTTAAATGCATAACTGAATTTTTCTTTGGTGTAAACAGTTACTATGAATTCTTATACGACTGAATGACTGCTAATTTGTTTGCTGCAGTAGTGTTCAGCAAACGATCCAGTGGCTGCATGTGTCGTAATGACATTATAGTTCTTGAATTGCGCCACTGGGAATGAAATAAGTGATTGGAAGCAGCAACAAAAGCAGTTTTGAAGAGATCCAATAAGGGTAGTGGGAAGGTGTTTTACGTACATATTTACTATTTGAATAATGGAACGAAAACCGTGTGCCGTGGTAGCAAGCTGCACAAGTACCCATCCTCACGAAATAATCAAATGTAATCTTTTGACACGCCTACCAGAATTTCTGTGTAGTTTAAAGTGTGTTTTAAGTACGTTGTTAATGGCTGTTTCTTTTATTTCAGTAATACTGGGCGTTGATGAACTTCCGGAGCCCACAAAATTTGAAGACGGGATCATTGCTTATCCATGGCATATTGATACAAAATATTACACCGCGGATGTGAATTTATGCTCCGTAGAGAAGAAAACTTTGGGTAGTGAGCAGTTTGCCATGTCTGTTGAAGCAGTTGTTATGCATTTTGATAGTAACAAGGTACTTATGAATAAGAGGTGTTTGACAGGTGTTGAATTTAGTAAACGTAATTTTGAAACCCCCAGAGCTCTAGGTGTGGTACCTTGAAAGTCAGTAACAGAAATTCATATAGCATTTTTTTTCCATGCAGACTTGTATTCAGTGATAAATAGAATGTTGGTACAAAGTATAGTAAAATTGCTATCCTTCTCAAAGTTTGTCCATTCAATACTATGCCCAGAATATTTGTAAATGAGTATGCTGCTACATAACAGAGTAGCATTTGCTGAAGTTTTAAGACTTCTCTTAAGTCTATTTTAATGAATTTATTTCATTCTAAAAAGTTTTGGAATCTGGGTCTTTGTGTCTGCCTTTAACATGCTGTGTGGTCGTGTGTTCACTGACATTTTTATATACTAACCAGTAAGGGGAATGATCTCACATCTGTGAAGTAGTGAGTTAGTGAAATAGTAATTTCTATAATTTCTATTACTTATGTCCTTGCAGGTGACTATAGCCCATTTGGTTATTTATGTTTAATTGTAGAATGATGGGTTAACTGCTGTGGAGAGTTGGCTCTCATTCCTGAAAGAGTTTGAGCCAGAAGTGCAAATACTACTGTGTGATAGGTGTCATGAAAACCCATCAACTGGAGTCTGTAGAGTAGCAGGTAACAGATTAGTTAACTTTTTAGCTTTTTATTGTGGAATCTTCTCCTTATTCACTAACTCTTCCCATCTTGTAACATCATTCCATCCGGATCATAAAATTAAGTGCACCATTCATAATCTCGCCATTAACGTACATCTGTAATGCTGTTCTTAGTACTGGTGTTTTCCCCAGTAGATTGAAATATGCTATAGTCAATCCAATCTTTAAAAAAGGAAATAAACAAGAGATTTCTAATTATAGACCAATATCTTTATTAACTTCTTTCTCCAAGATTCTTGAAAAACTCATTTATGCTAGACTCCATGCTCACATAGATATGAATAGTATTTTGGTACAGAAACAATATGGATTCAGGGCTGACTCCTCAACTGAGCAAGCTACCTTCTCTTTGATAAATGGTATTCTAACTGCTGTGAATAACAATCCAATAGTTGGAGGTATTTTTTGTGACCTACAAAAGGCATTCGACTGTGTTAACTACAAAATATTACTAGATAAACTAGAATTCTATGGAGTTGAAGGGAAATTCAAAATATTAATTGAATCCTACTTAACAGGTAGATACTAAAGAGTAGCACTGGATAATATAACTTACAACTGGGAAGTGATAAAATGTGGTGTGCCACAAGGCTTGATTCTTGGCCCCTTATTCTTCCTTATATACATAAACGATTTACCTAAAATAATAAATAAAGATAATAATATGGTACTCTTTGCAGATGATACAAGCATTATAATAACAAATTTAAATCAACTGTACTTTAACATAAGTGTTAACCAAACGTTCCAAGATATAAACACCTGGTTTAACGTCATTCTGCGTACTTAGAACTTTAATAAAACGCAGTACTTAGAATTTAGAATTAAGAATTATTATAATGTCAATACACCAATTAAATATGAGCTACCAAGATTAAATTTCTTGGATTAATTATAGATGATACTCTATCCTGGAAACAGCATACAGAACAGGTAGTTAATAAAATGTGCACTGCATGCTATGCATTGAGAAATATAAAACATACAGTGCCACTAGATACATTAAGAGTAATTTATTTTGCTCACATACACTCTATCATAAGCTATGGTATAATTTTTTGGGGTAGTTCCTCCTATGCTAACAAGGTGTTTATACTTCAAAAGAAAATTATCAGAATTATAACAAACACTAGGCCAAGAGATTCTTGCAGGGAAGTTTTCAAGAATATGGAAATAATTACGTTATATTCTCAGTACATTTATTCGTTAATTTTATACACAGTTAATAATAAACATCTATTTAATACTAATAATGAAACTCATAAATATAAAACTAGGTATAACAATAATCTACACCTCCCAATAGCTAACTTATCAAAATTCAATAAAGGAGCTTATATATCAGGTGTAAAAGTTTTCAGTCACCTTCCTAAATATATAAAAGCTTTGACTTATGATCAGAAATGTTTTAAATCCACATTAAAGAGGTTTTTATATCATCATTCCTTCTACTCAGTGGATGAATATTATGAATATAAGGAGGACGGAAGAGTATAAACCTTCAGAGGCTGATTCTTAATACATTATTTTATCCCTGTTAATAGTGTTTAATACTGGTAACAACACATATTCCAAATTTTATTTTTTAATTTATTTTATGATATAAATGATAATTACTACGTGACCATTGTACTATATTTGTATTCAGACATTTGACATCTGTAATTTTGACAGATACTTTTACTTACATATCCTTGGTTGTACCTGTATATGGATATACAGAAAACAAAGGAATGAATGAATTGTAATGAGGTAGCATATGCAGTCAGGGGGAGAGGTGACAAAAACACTGTCTAGGTCCCAACTCCGAGACACATTTTAGAGAATACAATGTAAGACTTATTTTAAGTTCATATAACTTAGACACTTAGCATTTGTTTCTGCTACGCTAGAGGCTGGAGGTCTCCATTAGTTTTATGAGCTCTGTAATGTTTAAATTTATATAACTTTTTACTCTACTAAATGATGGAAACCTACATTAGCTTTATGAGTATTGTAATGTTTTGTGTATTCTACAATTTAGCTAGCTTCATTCTTAGTGTCGAAGAGAAAAGCCAGATCACATTAGAATTGTTGTGATATGATAGCCGAAGGAGCTGCATTAGTGTAAGTGTTAAAAGATTCATTACTATATAGGGAATGAATCAGACTTATGATCTCCAAATAAGGTAATGTTTTGGAAGCTAAAAATTGAGGTCCAATCAGGGGATGCTTTTGAGACATTACTCACTGACGCTTCTCCCCGAGCCAACGCCCGAGAGTCCCCATATAAAAATAGGATGAACAGAATTTGGGGCGAGACTGAAGTGTCAGTCACTTTGTAAAAGTACAACTGTACTTGGTCTCCAACTCTGTAACTATCATCGGCTTACCTGGGCTATCTTCATCTGTACTTCGACTTGTATTCAACTCTGTTATCTTCATTGTATTCAGCGTTACAGTAATAAATAATTTTGTATAATCAACTTCAACAAAATCTAGCATTTTGACCCACGCCAAGACCAGCCTACAACCGCTCATCAAGCTACGTTACTTACTCGGAGTAGAGTCCTATTAGGATTGAAATATTGATATTGTACTTCTCATCTGTAGCGCATGATCTGTTATATCTTGTGTGTTGAAATTTTATCTTGATGTATATAAACAATTACGATGAGGTGCAGCCGTTACATTTTGTAATTTTGAAATTGACTGTTGATCTCTATGACAGATTACTTAGGTAATGATGTTTTCTTTTTTCTGTCCCAAATTGTGATGTGTGTTGCTTGATAAACATATTGTATACCCATAGGTTCTTTATTAACCTGTATTGGATCATCGTGAATAAATAAATATGAAATGAAAATTAAAAAAATGAAATGTAAGTCAGGCAATATACACTCATCATAACTGAGGCTAATATTGGATGAAATTGCCCACTTTCTGATCTCTGCTGTGGTACACATAATTTAATTTAATTTGTACAGTTTTCAGGTGGTAGTTTATTTTGGCATAAGTGATGTCAGAAAATGTACAGTAACATTTACATGTGTGGATTCTGTATACCTTTTCCTGCAGATGTGTAAGGTTGTTAAGTGAAACCAGTGTTTCCCCACAATGTGTTCTGCAGGACACAGTTCCATGAAGTGAAAATACGGGTTATAATATTTTTGAGTTGCTGCAATCCTAGAATAAATGCAATGACTGTACATTGAAGTTTCATTTTTGATGTGTAACTGTGCTGTTATAATGTCAGTAGCTGTCCAGGAATCAGACGTTGGTGCAGTACTAGAGTACCTAAAGGTATCAGCTAGTTAGTGCTGTGTTGTACTGTTGCCGTTTCATTTATATCACAGTAAGTCCTTGTATCTATGAATATTTTACTTCAATATAGAACTGCAGTTTTGTATATTTAAAAATTAAACCTTTTATTGGCCTTTCCTTGGCCATGCCTATTTGTGATCTAGCTCTTTGCTTTTTATACAAGTTTTTTAAGTGCAGGTGGTTTCTGTGGTCAAATTAAATTGCAAAACACTGTGGTAGAATAAAATAAGATCCTTTTTTTTTATATGTAAAGAAATGAATCATATAACTTATTTTTATTTTTAAATATGGTGTGTACAATCTTATTCCTGTGTTATTCAGTAATGGAGCATTCTAGGTGACTGAGTCATTATACTCGTATGTCAATGCTCAGTTTCTTGAGTCAAGGTGTTGGTGTAATAACTTGTCATAAAAATGTCAGACATCACAAGGATAATGTTATATAGAGGGAGGTGTTAGTTCTGTTTAAAGACATTGCATGATTACTAGATAGTGTCTTTGAAACATACATTTTAATGGGTGTAAATAAGTTTTTTGTGCTGAAGCCAAATATTCTATTCTGTTCTTGCAGGTTTTTTATTTATTTAGTTTGTGTGTGAGAGAGAGAGAGAGAGAGAGAAAGGGGGGAGGGAGGTGAATACAATAGGACCCTTACCCTGGCAATTGTTTTGAGGGTTATATGCCATGTGAAGCCTCCATCCACCTGGAATTTCTAGCTATTCTCTGGCTGTTTACCTTACCTTATGTCATAGCATAGTCGTAGAGTACCAACCTTCACCTCCTAAGCAGGCCTTGCATATTCTGAAAATCTTTTTCCACATGGAACAGAGGTCTTTTCTTGAAATATTAACAGTTTCTCTTCAAAAATTGACCATTCTTCCAATTAAAGTAGATTGCTGTACAGTTTCTTCTTTGCTTAAATCATGAGAATGGTTATGGGGTTAATTTAATGTAATGGTCAAATTTGTTTCAAAAATAACAGGCCGTATGTTATTGCATGCACTTACTGCACTTTAAGGTCATGTAGAGGAAACCTTGTGAACTGCATGGCAGTTTTCATAACAGTAATATTTGTTATTCAAGAACTGGAAGGGATGAGACTAAGGGGAAGACCCAGGAAATGATAGAAAGAGGAAGAAGAAAGAGATCTTCAAGTGCTGGGAGTGAAAAGATGGAGAGAGTTGGTGATAGATAGGGAAAAATGGAAGGATGTTCAACAGGCCAAAGCTCACAGTGGGCTGTAGTGCCAATGGAAGAAGAAGAATATTTGTTATTTTCACTTCATGTTCCCATTTAATGTAAACCACACTTCATCCAAGAAAAATATAAGTTTTCATACTTTAGTTTTGTACAGTAGTTAACTTGTAATTCAAGAATTTTCCAACCTTCTGTATGTTCTCTTACACAGCACTGTTGATGAGAGTTTTTTAAAAAAAATAACTTCTGACTAAGGTTTCCCATGACATATATTGTGCAGAAGTGTTCCAAATTTCTTTGTCAATTTAATGAATTTCACAAGCACACAGACCATCGGAGTTTCGTTTGCAGTAAGAGATGACTAACAAATAAGTGCTTATTCCACCCACTTGGTTATCCATGACAGTGACAACCACAGTGTTGGCAAAGTATCCCCTGGACATGGAGTTTGTATTTTCATATGCTTGGAGACGCAGCGACTCGAGCCTTGACTATTTTTGCAGTGTTATTAACTCCTTTAATTAGGAATGTAAACACTTTTTTACGTGTGTCTTGGTATTTATTATTGTTTGGTCAGGATTCTGTATCTCCATGTATGTTTCAGCAGGACTGCTGTTTATTTAGCAGACAGAGAACAAGCTTGTCAGTTATTCAACCAGACTCATCAAGTTCTTGTCTATTTCGGGTTGAAAAATATGGGAAACAGTTATGAATTAATCTTTGCATGAAAATTTATTATGCTTGACATACTGCACTTTATTGTTAAGCATTCTTGGTGTGTAACTGCATTAGGCCTAAACTGGTTGGAAATTTTTGTCAGTGGCTTCAGCTAAATGTGAATTGTGTTGCAGTTCAAGAGTGGTGCGTTGAACAAGGGTTTGAGCTTGTAGAGTTGAACCCTGAACTAGATCCAGAGTGGGAGGAGGAACAGGACTTCATTGAGACTACTGGTATTAAACGAGTTGTTCAGGCTATGCATGCTCATCTCTGGCCAAATCTGCATATGAAAGGTAAAGGAACATTGGTTTGTATGTTACTGATATTATGTGCTGCTATGTCATAGTGTATATAGGATATTTTTTGGATTTTTTAAGGAGCTGGTAAAATTGAAACTTAACTTATTCGACAGAATTTGAATTATGTTGATGATGATACCATTGTTCTCTGATCATGCAGTCTTTCTTCTATATGTATATATTCTGTTGTTGGAGACATTCTCTCCTGCAAGCATTAAGTCAAATCAATTTCCTCTTCTTCTTCTTCTTCTTCTCCTCCTCCTCCTCCTCCTCCTCCTCCTCCTCCTTATCTTCCTCCTCCTCCTCCTTCTTATAATGCTTTTTAAAAAAGTGGACAGAGTCCACACAGTAAATTGTTCAAACGTTTGTGTTAATAGGACCTGGCAGTTCAACTTTACTATTAAGAGAGCTTGCTACTGGACGCAGCTGGAGATGGTGTGACCCACTTCATCCTTACATCCTGTATCTCTGGGATACATGTTAATGCCATTCTTCCATCTCCATGTTAGAATGCAGATTCTCTTGTGGCTGTGTGTAACAGTTTATTCGTGCGGTCCTGCCTGTGACACCAAATATGTACATGAAGGAATAAACAGCTGCATAAATTTGTAATTACTTTTTCTTGTGACTAACAACAATTACAACAATTACTAGTTGTTTTCCTCTTAAGAATATCAGTTGTTATAGTGACTAGGCTGTGGGCTGCATGATCAGGGGTTTGAATCCAAGTAGGAGCAAGAGATTTTTCTCTTTTTCAACAACATCAAGACCAACTCTGGGGCCCATCCAGCCTTCTACTTAGTGGGTAATGAGCACTGTTTCCCTAGTAGGGGTGAAGTGGCTCAGGCATGAGGCTGACCACTCACCTCCATCTAATGCCAAGCATAAGAATGAGTGGAGTTATACCCCCCACTCTACACTATGCCTTCATGATGTATAGAGACAGCTTTCCCTTTATTCTAAGGTCCTCTGAATGATTGAACTTGCCAAGCACCCAGTCTGTTGTGTGGAAAGGATGTCATACATCAGAAGTGGACATTCCCAGTAAGTGCTGTAAAATACAGGGTCTTTCTTTCAGCATCAGCTTTATTGCATGGGAAGCCTGTGTCCACCAGAACATGCTGTGATGGCTGCTGTGCACAGGACAACAGTAAAAGACATACACACTTGACTGGGAGTGGCAGTTGGAGCCCTCTGTTGATGTTAAAGTTAAGATTTTTAGCATATTTACTAATGGTCCATAAAGCAGTGACATCAAGAAAGGTGGAGTAGGGAGTTTGTTGCTGTCTGAGTCATCAGTATTTGGGTTACACTGCATATGCAAAGGCACTGACCCATTGCATAGTGCATACGACAAATGTAATACAAGAGTCATGCATAACATACTAAAATTAAATTTGCAGAGAGGCCCCAGCAACTGTCAAGAACTGTACAGTCTGTGTTGAATGGTGATGAAAATGTGGGTGGTGAGAGAAGCTCAGTGTGTGGGTTAGTTCAGAATTTACAGAATGTTCATCTGGATGCACAGAATAAACAAGAACATGGTGCAACCCATACTGAGTCCAGTATAAATGACATTGATAATGGAATTGGTAAGCACTATAGTATGTTACTGTTTTTTTTCTCTTGAATGTTGAAGATTTGTGAGAGATTAGATTCCTTGGTTTTAATTGTCCATGTTGTTAATTCCGCTATTCAGCAAGTTCTCAAAATCCCAGAATTCACTCATAATACATATTTAAAAGTGCATCTTCTTCAGTTAACATCCTAATGATATGATTTACTAAAATATTAGTATGTAATGGTTAGGAAAAATCATTGAATGTTGGTTTTTAAAGCATTATAAAAGGTTGAATTTAATTGTTATTGGCTCTGCTGTATTGTACAAGTGCATGCACACACTCTGACTGTCTCGTCATTGTATTTTTCAGTACGAATGCTGTTACCTTAGAGTCAGGATCTTGGCTCCTACACTAACACAAAGAGGGTTGAATATATTTTCTATTGGTGGTGTTGTTCACTTTTAAACTATAAGGTATATGCGTATATCGTCAAACACAACTATAGATTAGGTGGTATGCTATTTGCTATATGTAAAGCACAACTACTACATTTTTCGGCCACAAATGTTGGCCATCTTCAGGTTGTACAAAGAAGACTTATCGATCAGTTATACATGCGTCTGT
>JGI20166J26741_11136671_pt1 | contig 14304 bp, 10 predicted proteins | sample TergutCu122P5_FD_26741 | JGI IMG/M metagenome (IMG submission 26741)
GGGGGCAGGTAGGTCTGAAACCAGTCTAAACCAATTAGTCTCTTGTCCAATGATTTTCAGAGGCATTTTCCTTGTAAGCAAAGAAGTCAGTCCATAAAGCTGAACCCTCGCCTCGTCTAGTGCTGAGGTTAAGAATGAGTGGCTATACCACTGTTCTCTATGCCTGCTTTTATGGTTTGCATAGGATCATTTTGTTTACCTTGTGTCTAAATAATGCGATCCACCCAGTGAAAAGTTGGACGTTGAACTGGTAAAGTAATGACTGTGTGTTTTGTAGAATGGGAACAGTTTTGTTATTGTTTGGTATTGTACTTGTTTTTAGTCACTTTACTGGAGTTACTTACACCAGGTTACTTTGCCTTCAGAATGGAAAGATGTAAAACACTGAAACGCTTTGATGGGCCAGGTTAAATGGGTGTGTGAGAAATAATTATGGGAAAAAATCATAAATGGGGGTGACAAGACATGCATCTGTTCTTTAATATAGTATATAACAGTCTCACCTTTGTACAGCATTTGAGGATTATTACTGGTTTTATTACATGTTTGGTCCAGCATTAGAGATCAATACTAAAATGGCCGCAGTCTTTTGTCTTCTGTTGCTGTTCTGTCACATGAAGGTGATCACAACTTTTTCAGCATGCATCACAAAATTAAAACATTTTTTAAAATGAAACAATAGCAAGGCACATTAACAAAAGTACTGTATCAATGGAAGCTGTGATGAGTCATGCCCTCTTGCACAAAATATTAAAAACAGCTGATGCAGGCCTCCTGCTACATGGCTCAGGGTAGCAGAATGCTGATGTCTTGGTCTGTTAGGAAATCAGTTGAAATATTATAATCCCCGATATGAAGACCTGAACTATGGAATCGCCTTCTCAATGACAGTGCTCCGTCACATCGACAATGAAAGACTTCTTCCAACCAAAGAGGAAGTACCCAACAGCCGCACCAACAACAACAGCAAGACACAGCCATACATTGTAGGTCATGAAGATGAGCATGAGGAAGTAGCTGAGTACAATCTGAATGATGTGTAGGCATGTTTGGAAGCCGTGCAGCAGGCTGAACATCGTTGGCCTGCACAGACAAAGAGGCTGATTATTTCCACCCCAACAGCAAGTGAAAGGGACTCCTCCACATCTATCTGGACAGTGCTTACTGCAGTACCTATTACTACAACACAAGAGCAGTGCGTTTCAAACGGTGTTTTGCCGATGGTCACCTGGTGGTACATGAAGAAATATAGGAATTATATTTTTCAGTAATTAAATTTTAGAACTGTTAGTTTTATATATGAATAAACACATTTATAAAATGTGTATCAAACTACTATTTCATTGCTTGAATTTAAATAACTCTACAACTCTGTCATCTAACTGCTCCTGACAAGTGAACAATGTAATATATTTATTGACGTCAAACAGTGTGTCAGACCAAAGACACTGAGGATCCTAGAATATCCTGGTTATTGTGCTTGGTTCTTCAATTATGTCTCTAATGAGGGTCACTGCTGAAGGAGCTTTTGCAGAGCTGGGTTCAGAACAATACAGGGACATAAACCCTTGCAAACTCACTAACCTGCTCAATCTGGTTGCAATATGTTGAGGCGGGGGAGTTTGAAGAAGCAGGTATTAAATATTTTGCTAAGAGGTTTTACAGCCAGTTGGAAACCAGTACTGTGCCCGTGCAGCGGCTCAACAGTGTGAGCGTTATGTCATCTGAATTATATGAACTTAGAAATTTTCTTTGAAACTGTTGACATTATGTGTGAATAAACCTGAACTGCAGAAAACTTGTTTTTGTCCCCTGTAGGTCACAGGCACAGATGCATTGTGTAACACAAGGAACAAATTAGCAACATGTCGCATAATAATAATATTTAAAGGCACTAAGGCTTAGGAATTAGGTGCAGTAAATAAAGCTACCCTGCAAAACCTACACCATATCACATTTCAGGGAAAGTGTTGATTCTGGGGACATGCTGTACATGGACAGCATTTGTTTGATACTCTGACATATCCTATTGTAGAGACAAGGAACTGTGCAGTAAACATGCAAGGGCAAAGCTAGTGTTACATGGCAGCAGCAGCACACTACAACACAACTACTGTTCCTTGCATTCAATTTTGTTTCATAATTCTTGCTTTGAAAATTTGGGTGTTGAAATCTGAGTAGTGTGACTCACAGTGAGTTGCATGGTTGGTCTGTCGTGTGACTCACAGTAAGAGCTGCACAATTGGTTTTTATTGTGACTGACAGTAACAGTTGCACAGTTGGTCTGTCTTTACTGTGACTGTCAGTAGAAATGGCACAGTTGCTGCCACAGTTGAAGCAACATGACGCGAGCCAACTGTCATCTCTACAGTTACAATCAATTTACATTTGTTAATGAAGGCTTATGCTTAGTAATATGTCCTGCTGTGTAGCCATTCAGGCAGTCGAAGTATAACCATGTTCATGAAAGGAATGGTTTCTAAGCAAGTTTGATTTAGTTTCCCTGTACTGACTTCTTATTTGTATGCAGGCTTCCGAAACTGGTTCCCATGTTTAATTTCCCCATTCAACTTCTGGATTATTATTTCTCATGTATGTACCACATCATGGGCCTCCAAATTTTTTCTGGCAAAGAACTACATCTGTTACTGTTGGCTGGTTCGTGGGCCACACGTGGAAAAATAACAGTAAGTGGTATACCTAACCACTTAAATTATTGTGTAATTTTTATGGTATATTCACAATTTAAAATGTGACTGTGGGCTACATAATACAACCTGGTGGGCCGCAGGTTGGAGACCCATATGCATCCCATCTTCTGGATAGTATCACCCCTGACTACATAAGGTGAAGCCTTCTCACTATATAATGTTCTCCATTATCCTGTTCCTTCCTCTGTCAGGTCCAGATATCCTAACAGACTTCTGCTATTATCACAGCTGCATTCACTGCTCTCAGATTTACTACAGCACCACACATTACAGTGGCTGTGAACAGCAAGCCCGAAGACACATAAACAAAAATGCACATGCCACAAGCAACCAAATAGTAACAGGTTCAACTTACGGCTGTTTGTGTATCACTTCTCCCACCATGCTGCACAAACAGAACACAAGAATAACATTAAGTAAGCACAGTCTGATTGACATCACAGTGCATGAAAAAAGCACAACTTGTTCAAATTTATACGAATGAAGTGCTGAACAGGTGCAGGTATTATCTGTGTCAGACAGGAACAATGGACCAATGAAGGGGCAGGAGATGGAAGGCAGTACTAAACATATTTCGGTTAGACGTGTCACACCAGCACTGTTACAGCAATAACTGAAGCTCATTCTGTTTACTTAGACAATAAACACAGTTCAAATTGCAACAAAAACATTTGATTTTTTCCCATATTTATATACCCTGTTAGCAGAATTATTTTGGTAGTCACAAAACAGTGGGTGAGCTCAAGTGAACCATGGTCTTCCTCAGTCTCTACAGGCAAATTACATGACCTTTACACAAGCAGGTCCTCACTACATAACCTCTGCACCTCATAAAGCACTGTTACATAGCCTGATGAGGTTGGATTTGAGTGCCAGCAGGGGTGGAACTCATCTTGACGGTGTCCAGGTTGGCTCTGGGGCCACGTGTGGCACAACCTATGTGTTTATATTGTTACAGGGTTTGAGGTATACGAATAAGAAAAAAGTGAATGCAAAATTAACTCATACTTGCTGAGATGGACTGGGAATGTAGCATACATGGGATAGAACATGGTTTTTGTTCATATAAAGCACATAAAGATGCAGGCAGAAATATTAGTAAACTGGATCAGCTCAAGGAATTTTGTTGTAGTGGTTAGGAATTGTCAGGTGTTATAAGAGCAGCAACTCAGTCCTGTACTGGGACACCAACAATACAGTGTGTAACATGAATATATGTAATTGTCTGCCATAACTGAGCTCACTTACTGCACTATCCGGCTATCCTCCACGCCAACTGCCTTGTCTGCAGGAATGGACACAGCCCTGTATTGCAGGGAGTTGTACGTCTTCCAGAACAGGTACTCCCTAAAAAAGTTACGTTTGTGTGACTGTTGTGCCTGCAGTGATCAGCATGCTGAACTACAGCTGTTGTTTAACACTGCACAAAACATTTACAAATTTTTGGTGACCAAGATTCATGAACATTGCCTGCACTCAGACAGATGTATGCTTGGATATTTTAATTAACTGTCAACTGTTACAGTGCTCTGTTGTTTGTTGCTTTGCAGTAAGTTGCAGTTTTCAGGAATGTAATAAGGTCATAACTGCAACTGACACAACATACCTGTAGTACTTGAGGCCCTCATACAGTGCTGCCATGATGCAGATGCCAATCATCGATCCTATTAGACCACCGATACTGCTCACCTTCCAGGTGTCAAACAGCACAGTCTCGCAGAATCCGGTATGGAATGTCATCTGGAAGGACCAATGGGCAGTCCAGACCAGACCGTTCATCACAAAAACTGTATTCTTAATACCTAACTAAGCACATGGAGCAGAGTCTTTCTTGTGGAGGAAAACCTTTTGAAGGAAGTTCAGATCATCTAATTAACTTATATACCGAAATTAATACACTATAACAAAGAAAAAATAAAACATGTAGATGCTCAGATATAGACAAGAAATTCTCAGTGCTTCATGGAAGCTGAAGGTTCATAACCACATTTATGATGGCCAGCTACCTGTACCTACCCTGCGCCATATCAGTCGACACTTTCCCTTCCTATTTCTTTAAGACTAATTTTAATGTCCTTCCACTTACCCCTAGAGTTCCAAGTGGTCTCTTTCCTTTGGGTCTCCCACCCAAAACCCCGTATGCCTTTTTGTCCTCTCTCTCTCTCTCTCTCACACACACACATACACACATACACACACACACACACACACACCCTCATCCTCCTTCATTTGATCACCCACACAATATGTGGCAAGGAGTTCAAATCATGAAGCTGCTGATTATGTAGTTTTTCTCCAGTTCCCTGTCACATCTTCCCTAATATGTCCAAATATCTTCCTCAGCACCCTACTGTCAACCACCTTTGTCCTATGTTTTTCTCTTCATGGCCAGACCAAGTTTTATACCCATTACACACACAATAAGAACCAACAGGATGCACTATTTTACTCTCAATTTATTTCAATAATTAGCCCCGACTTGTTTCGATCAGGTTTACTGCTCATCATTGGGAAGTACTATTCTGTATATACAGCAGTTGGTATGTGTCATGCATTTATGTTGGCTGACTGCCACCCTGATCCTGCTAGCAGCCAGCCAACATAAATGCATGACACATACCAACTGCTGTATATACAGGATAGTACCTCCTGATGATGAGCAGTAAACCTGCTCAAAACATGTAGAGGCTAATTATCGAAATAAACTGAGAGTAAAATAGTGCCTCCTGTTGGTTCTTATTGCGCAAATCTATCGCAATGCACGGTCCACAAAACATTAAATTCCACTCCCATATAAAACAACAGTCACAATCATAGGCCTGTATATTCTAATCTATACTTTTTAGACAACAAACTGGAATATTCTGGACCAAACGGTTGCAGGCATCCCCATATTTAACCTGCCCTTAATTTCTTTGTGCCTGCAATTTCTGAAACACTTGAATTTGGCCACGCTTTTCCACGATTTCTTACGTATCTTTACACCATGACTTTCCCTTATATGCTGTTCATGAGGCATAAACTTATACTTAGTTTTCTCAGCATTTTCTTGTAGACCAACCTTCTTACTATTGACTAATACAGCGTCTGTGCTATTCTTTGTGGTATGTATGTATGTTTGTTTCCCCCTATAAGCCATTATAAACACAGACAAGGAGCCGATGTGGCCCATTCAGTTACACAGACGTGCTGCTGAAACTGATCACAATGCAATTGATCCACTCCATACCCTGCATCTGTAACAACCACCTTAATCTACTAATAGTTTTCCCAAATGGTTGTTTCCTTCAGATTTACCAACTAAAAGTCTGTATTCTCATACCACCCCCCACCCACCCCTACACATTATGCCCCGCTTTCTACTACCACCGCCACTTCCACTACTACTGCCACTACTACCACCATCACTACTACATTAAAACTACAACTTAAGCAACATGCATGGTATTATTGCAGTAACCCCTCACCATCATCATACTGTGTTGGCCCAAGGAGCTACACTCATCCGGGGTGTGCCCACCGTCACCTGTTCCTCCATGGTCGTGAGGTGTGGTGGTTGTGCCATGGTCGTGAGGTGTGGTGGTTTCATGAACATGATGCATCATGTGATTATGGTCCATCTGCAACACAGTCAGGTTCACTTGTATGTAATATGAACTTGTGCCTGCTCTTTGACATCTCAGGATATATGGTATGTTGACACACTGCTTGTTAGTATTACTGTGACACTAAACTTAGGCCAAAGGGGGAGTAGATGTACAGCTCTACTCTTTCTTTAACCTCAGTGCTAGATGGGGGTGAGCCATCAACACCACACCCTGGCTGCTTTACCCCGGCGTAGAGACCCAATAACCAATGTATAGTAGGCTGGGTGGGCCCAGGGCCATTCTTATGACATACTGATTCATTATAAAACCCAGTTTATGTAACGCCATATACAGACATTTCTCTGCACCCCACAAACCCTATGCAGATATTGTTGATATCATCACTGCAGACTTTATGTTAACTAATTTTTGTGCAATCCATTGTGGAGTACAGCCTTTTTCTGAATATTGCATTATGGAGTACAGTTTGCCAGCCTTGTGTTATATATTAATGATGATGAGCAGGCAACAATCCATGTGCAAGCCATGAAGGCATACTGCGGGAGTGGCACTTAGGCACTGGACTGTGATAAGCTTCAAGCCCCAGCTGCTTTAGCTGTAGTGCCCACTGAGTTGCAGGCTGGGTGGGCCCCAGGGTCTGTCTGCATACTGTGGAGACAAACATATCTTGCCAAGCTAAGAATCGAACAACAACTCCTGGGATGTGAAGCCTGTAGCCTGGTCAGTGTAGTGATGGCTGTGTGTGAAACTGTCTAAAAGAAGTGGATTCTGGGAATGTTGAATTTATGGTTGCAGTAATACTCGTACACACTGTAACATACAATTTCATTTGAAGGTCTCTCACAGGGAATGACATGGGCTAAGGGTGGTACAGGTGGTGAGGAAGATATCTAGGCCTGAGGTGGAGGAAATAATGGGATACTGGAGAAAATTACATAATGAGCACCATTCATGATTTGAACTCCTTACCAAATGTCATTTAGGTGTTATCAAGTATCATCAGATGGTAAGACTTGTGACATATGGGGATGAACAGAAATGCATAAAGGGTTTTGGTAGGGAAACCTGGACAGACCACATGCAAGACCTAGGCACTGAGGGAAGAATAATATTAAAATGGACCTCAAGTAGGATGGGAGTGTAGTCATGTGGCTGAGGAAAGGAGACGTGGGCACACTGTTGTGAGTCTGGTAACAAACATTCTGGTTCTGTAACTTACGGGGAACTGTAATTGGTTAATTATGTGTAATGCAAGTTGTGTCACTTTGTACCTATGGGACAAGGTGAGGACTGGTGATTGAGGTGAGATAAGGAGTATTATACCTGTCTGGAGGCTGGCAGCATGAGATACGTTTATCTGCACCGATTGCCAGAAAGGTTACGGATGCATATCAGGTATCCGGTGGCATGTGCTTTGTGGCTAGCCAAGATATCGATATTTTTTGTTTCATGCTTGTGATACAAAACACACAAAACCATTGTTTGTCACTTCCCGCCGCTTACTTCGTCACGCCTGTGGTCCTGCACGTTCATACGATAAGTGATCTGACAGCTGTCGGCAATACGGCGGTCTGTATTACGACGCAGATTTTGATGAAGTATGTGAAAACAGGAACTAGGCGGCGATTGCACAAATTATTTTGAGAGGTACAAAGGCGCCATAATAGGTGTGCTCTGCTTACATTTTCTCACGTGTCTATAAACTAGCAGGTACACCTCGAACGAGGAGCAGGGGGACCGGGCTTATTAGTGTTACCGCGGCCTTGTTATTAGTAAGTCCCGCAGTCGGTATCGGGGCCGCTGAGGTAGCTGACGAGCAGCGTCGGTTGGCGGCACGTGGCCATGACGGCCGTTACTTTCCGATGGGGCGCAACAGGCACAGCAGGCGATGTGGTTTGCAACAGGCAGTTGCTGAAGTAGCGGCGCTGTGCAGGGCGCAGGGCTGTTGCTAGAACAGGCAGGGTAGTGGAAAAGTGTGCGACAGGAGGCTTTCTCCGTTCCTTCGTGTAGGACAGAAGAGGGTTCCATGACCTGCTAAAGAACAGGCCATCCTCCCTCTACAGGTTGTCGGTAATGAGACGTTTCTGGTGAAGCGTTCCGTGTAACGGGGTCTGGCGTTCCGGGTTGAAGCTATGAACTCAACACCGCTGTAAGAACTGACAATCTCAAAGCGTGCGCCACGGTTATTCACGCATTCACGCGCTACTCCACGGTCTATTTCATCTGCCGTTTCTTTACTCTTACAGCAGTCAAGTGTTAAGTCCATCCATCGGGGTGCTGTCATCTGGTTGTCCTGGGTTGTATTACGTGCTCGATACTCAACTGTTTCCTCGACCTTAGTCCGTACCTCACAGGGAACCAGGGTGAACCTCAACCACTCACATCAAGGCTACTATACGTATATAGGGAGATAACAACACTACCTTCATGTCTAATGAAAACACGTTAAATAATTCAAAAAATGTAATTCAGTCTTTAAAAATAGTATAATTATTTCATCTGACAACTATCGGTTGCCACTTCCTGTCGCTTGTCCAACGGGCGGCGGCAAGTCATAATGAAAGTTATCGGATAAAATAAGGACACTACGTTAATCATATTTCTCTGTTCCCCAAATCCAACTAAAACATCTCCAAACATTTCTTTTTGCAGTAGACTCATTCTAGATACTCGTATCTTTCCAGCAAGCACGCGCAATTGCAAAATAACAACAAATCTGCCTACTTTAAATTTACCTACACGTTTTGGTATAAATAATGTATGATAAGCACATTTTAGCGATGTGCGTTTGTTGGTCCACTGCACAAACTGACAATACTTCGTTAATGCACGGATTTGCAACACAATAAGACAATTAGCCTCCATCAGGACGCTGTATCCGCGTCTATGACGAGTGTCTGTTTCTCGATCCCATATCGTACCGACGTAGCCAATCGATATAAGGTGATGTCCCTAAGACAACGCACGTTACCCGTAACAAAAGTAACGCGCAGTGAAAGTGTCATGCTGCAGAAATGGCAGCCAGCTGAGACGGACCGACAGACGGAGTAAGACGCAGTGTGGCATTCTGTGCAGCAATGTAGCTGCAGAGTGGCGGTCTGGAGCTACAACAGTGCGCGGGGCAAACGGATAATTGTGAAATCTAAGGCTGGCCGCGCGTCATTTTAAGCAACGTGAAGGGTAGGCATTTGCCTTAAGATTGGACAGCACTCAGAATAGTGCACATTTTTAATAAGAAAATCAAAATTAGTTATACTTATTAAATTAGAAATTTCCTGCTGACGTAGCTGTTCGTCACCATCGAGGGACAGAGGACCTTTTCAGCCTACCGGCACGTAACGAAAAACACCTTCAGTTAAAAAGAAATCGTCAGTACTGACCCGGGAGACATTTAATATTGGGAACAGGAACGGTAGGACTGCCGTATAACATGGAAGGCCGCGTGTTTCATAGCGCAGTACGACGTGTCTGTTGTCCAGCACACCTTCAGCACGAGCACGACGTCACTACACTCTGTGTTTTGAATAGCCTTCTGTGGTGAACTATTCATACCAGTTTTTGTTACACTCGGTCAGCTAGTTGAGAAGTTGACACTGGAAGACGCCAACACAGCAGACGGTCTCAGAAGATTACCTTTGTCCGTCTTCCGGCAGGAAAGTGGCCTGAAAAGTAACAAAATGTGTCATACACACTAGCATTAATAAGCCGGCCACTTGTCCCTATTATGGGCAACATGAATCCTGTCCACATCCTCCCATCTCATGTCCGTAACAACCATTTTAATATCATCCTCCCACCTACACCTGGGCCTTTAAAAGCCTGTACGTGTTCCTCTTCCCACACGTACCCCATCCCATGCCGCACGTCAGTACCACCTTGTGAGCAGCACACCGTACAGCTTGGTCTCAGCATGTCTGTTGAATGTTACTGCACTTGGATCAAGACGGTCAGGCAGGACGGCCGTTTAAGTCTACTGCTGTGAAGTTTATTGCTGTACTAATTTAAAAGTTAATGTTTTGTTAAAAGTAATCAAGGAACTTCTTGTACTGGCGATGTATTTATTTCGTATGATCGTTGCGATATCTAAGTAAGGAACTCCCTGTATCCAGAAGCCAGTGACAGTCAGTGCAATTACAGTCACGTCGTTACGAAAGCTACTGCTGTGTGTTCGTCGCTATCAGAAATCAGTTCTGATACATAAATATCTACCTTCGGATACCTGTCATCCGGACACTGTAGTTCTGTGTCAGGACCTGTGCTTATTGTCCGCCAGCAAAGAAGCCTACTTTATTCTCACTGCTTCGAAAACACGCGTTGAAAATTCAACCGAACGCCACAAGTGTATTCAGGGTCCGAAGGAGGCACATGCAAGTGTGCTTCGTTCTAATGTGCCACTTGCGAGGTCGGCCGGTGCTTGTAATCGGCTTTATGATCTATTGATTGCGACAGGTGACACGGCGCTGGCGTGCGTCACGGTCTGTTGTACTGGTCAGTCTGCATTAACACTCTGTCGTCGCCACATCCGTATTTTCAGCACAAACACTTCACTAACCAATTAATGTCACATCCAGAGGCGCTAAACGGAAACAGGAAGTCCAACAGCAGCGCGCTCGCAGTCAACCAACTGGGGCCAGTATAACCATTTATTTTTTTTAACAAGATGCACGTTTCGGAAGCGCAGAACACAATGCGTCGTTGACGAAGTCCCATTCCCTACAGAATGAAAGCAACCAATCTCACTTAATGACAGAAATTCACTGACCTACGAGTGATCCGCGCAACAGCACGGCGGGGCGGGGAAGCTGACTTGTAAGCCAAATGGGCTCATCCGGACTCGTCTGTAAGATCCGTTCTAATAATATCCTCCCATGTACTCCACGGTCTTCCATGTGGTCTCTTTTTTAGTGGTTTCCCCACGAAAACTGTGTAGGCATCACTTCTCTCACTATGTGCTACACACTCCGCCCATCCATATTATACAGTTTTCTCCACCCTCCTGCCCCGTCTCTCGTTCTGAATCTCAAACAGCATCACAACATGGCGATCATCTGGCTTGTACACAGACGCTACCGTTTCAAATGGTCCTAAGGCCTCCATTTTCGGGGTAGAAGACACGTGAAAATTAATCTCATATAAACTGGTACACTCGCACAGCGCATTCACTATACTGACTGGGCTACCTTCTAGACGATCGACGAAGCAGGATTCGATTCCCGGGAAGGACAGACATTTAGCCCTCCTCCACATTGAAGACGAGTTATGGGGTAAAGCGGTCGGTGCTGAAAGCTGACCACTCGCATCCTTCTGTCACATACAGCTTCACGGCGAGGACCTTCAGTAAGCACAGGGCATCTTCAACTTCTACCATAAAATGAAACGTTTAAAGCCCAGTGGTCACTATATGTACCGCCAGTTTAACACTCAGCAATTCTACGTTCTGCCCACACAGTGTATTTACGTATTTTGTGTGGATCTGAGAATAAACAGCGATTATTTCCCTATACAACATTAACTGACTGGTTTTAAGCATTATTTACGAAGTAAGAACACACCTTGTGTGCAGACACGCCCGTTCGTCCATACCACAGTATCAGAGACTAAAATGCTGGTCGGATTTCCATGCAATGCGGTACAGCAGCTCCAGTTCAACAAGCAGCCACACTTCATTCAACAGCGAAAATGAATTTCGACCCGAACTTCCCGTATTTCTGGAGCTAAGTGGGCCAGTTTCGTGACAGACAGTCGGTACATTGACAGCTTGGCTTCACTGCAGCGCATCAACAATATTGTGCTACAGTTTTATACACGTACAGTTTTGCTCCGGTTTGGGTAAAATTTGATATAGGAAATGCCTGCAAAAATCTATTCAGTGACTCTCAGCATCGCGAAAATCGAAGGTATGGCAGCCATACTTTACTTACGCGCACAAATAAACTTGTGTCCGTCCGAATGTTGCACGTCTGTTGTCCGACATTCGATTTAAGAGATTTGCACGTAGTTTGATGCTGCAGAGTGTTTGTGAGTTTCGTCAAAATGGTACATGCAGGCGTAAATGCAATTACATGTTGTGTGTGCAGGGACACCACATGACATATTTAAATTGAAGAACGCTTTGGTGAATCTTTGTACTGCGCCAAGAAGTACGCCATTTGCAAGCCTATAACCGAGACGCAGTGTGTTTACTGCGCGGTACGAGCTGAATATTTGTATACAATTTAGTTTAGTGTTAGCCATCACACAAGAGGCGCAATTTCATGTCCATAAAAGAGCACTCGGTGAAATAAGGACATCGATTATGGATATAAGGGAGCAGATTCAACTGGCTTGAGTGACTCGATATTTGGCACAGAAGTTCGGTGCGTTCGGATACTCAAAGTAAGTTCCTGCAATTTACGGAAGCTTGCTGCAGACCACAAGACTGCTTCCTGCTGCGTGCTAAAGCCGTGGCATGTTCAGCTGCGTGCGGCTAGCAGTAAAGGCGGCAGCAGCTTGAAGCATGTGTATGCACAGTGCGTCCTATTGGTCAGCCAGGTCAATGATCAGGTGTCGACAGCGAAAGGCACACGAACGCAGCAGCACACCGCTGCGTCAGTGCCATGTGCAGTACACAGCAACTCGGGTGGCACACCGACTGTCCGAAATTACATTTGTGGTCTTCCTCAGTCTCGCCCGTCCGATACTGTTCGTCGCAATTTGTGGCGCTAATCGAGCTTTGTGCATGTGGCAGGATGTCCTAACAGGCATTATACACGTTCCGGGGAACACTGCTGGACTTACAGCAGAAAGTGGCAATGAGGAGCTGCAAAAGATTGCTCAAATTTCCGTCCACCATTGCACATTTCACATATCATAAGCAAAGAATCGCCAAGAAAGTGCTGTTTCCATGGAAAGTACCGCCTCGGCAGAACGAATCTTAGCAAAGCTGCTGTGGGCAGTCCCGTGCAACTGACACAGTGCGGTTTAACATGAGAACTCCACTCAAAGGACAGAAGGGTTGGACGTGCAGCACGTAGACATACAAGAATGTTCGGTCACAAAACATAAGCCTCTACGTCAGCAAACACGTGTGGCCTTGAGCATTCTTAATCTGTTTACAATGAGCTGTCCGTTATTTCTATGAAACACAAACTTCAAACATTTTGTATACAAACGTATTTGTTTCAGGTGCTCGATTCCCCCAGGTGGCGACACATTCAGGTGGCGCGACCGAGCCACTCTGGGTTCAAACTCCACACATCCATCCAACAACCAAACTCCCCCCCCCCAAAGGACATATTGCCATTTGTAGCAGAAGTCATTGATATATCCACGCGAAGTCCCTTCGCGACGACGGGAAATCCGTTAGCGTAAGCATAATCCGTGTTACAATTACAAGGTTTGTGTGTCACAGCCTGTCAACGCGTTTGTGTGCAAGAACGGCCGAGAGCACCGAGCAATGTGTGCTGAAACGCTAGTAGAGCATGAATACACGACGCGAGGTATATCGGATACACACCATGACAACCTAAAGATTCTTGCTACAGCTTGGGCGTAGGGCATCTCGTGAACATCCGTAGTACAACGTAGTACAACAAATGTCATTATCACAATACAGGTAATATTAATTTAACTTCATTTCTGATTCGATCTCATTATACCTGAATACAGGCACCTGTTTGTCACTAAGGCAAGTTACGATTTCTGCTACGGACAGGCTCCTGTAAGACCGTACGATGCGTGTTACAAGCTCAAGGATGGGTGCTGACATCGTCTTCCTTGTGCTGTCCAGAAGTTCCCAGCTCTTAAGGCACTCTTCCTTCACCACTTCAAAATCAAATTCGCACAACCTATTTACGTATCCACATATTGGTTTCCCAGTTTGTTTCTCTCTACGGGGTTCTCTACAGCAGGCATGTCAAACTGAGGGTCCCCCGAGGGCCATGTGGGTCACATTTGTGTTGTCATGAGGGCCACACACGACAACTAACTGAAGTCATTTAATAAAA
>JGI20166J26741_11137782_pt1 | contig 14304 bp, 8 predicted proteins | sample TergutCu122P5_FD_26741 | JGI IMG/M metagenome (IMG submission 26741)
TACATAAACCACTGAATGATTACGAAAGGTGGTACTTCAGAACGTTACTGAAATCACTCAAAACCTACAATTTTCATTGGAATTATAAACATGAAAAACAAAATCGCAGTTTTTCTGTTTCCATCCCGAGTGCAAGCTAATAAATTCATCGGAGACAGACATGTTGCCAACAACAGTGTTGTAGATGAACTTCAATCCCAGTACACTTTTATCCACGCATAGCATCATTTTGGAGGAAATTAAACAGCAGCAACAATTTGTATCCTTTGAGATAATGAGAAAGAACTGCTTCGCTATGCCTGCGTTTTACAATTTTATATTTTGTGGACTGAAGTTCAGATCACGTCGTACTCTATATGGCAAACATATGATAGAATAATTGATAACCACCTGATCGAGGTTAGAACGAAGTACTAGTGAGTGTTGCTGTTACACAATCCTGCTTAGCAACAGCGGACAGTGAGGGTCATTCTGATACTGAAGTAGCCTTTCCCTGGGAATCGAAACGTGAAACCTCCCAAACCAAATCGGCGTTAGCAAATTGTACGTCTCCGTGTTGTTATCTGGCCTATGTAGCCTAACTTCAAAACGTGGATTCTGTCCATCTGTGGCCTGCATCACCACATAAACTGCTGGGTAGATTTTTTTCAATTCCAAACCGTATATTTTCACTAAATGCTGTCCAGCAGCTCCAATTTTCAGCCAAATTCAACCATAACGGAGCCTGTTAAATTTACACAATAATCTCAGTTCTTTATCTTATATAAGACGAGTGGTGCACAACTGCCCGGACACCTGATCGCACGAGGGCAATAACTTACGCCCGATGGTGCCTAGTACTGGTAGGTGCTCAGTACGAAACTTGCCTTATGTGAACCCTCCTAGACGTTTGGTGGATTCCTGCTTAAGATCATAATACCACAAGACAGATTATGTTTAAATTCGACATGAGACACTTTTTCCCCCAAATCCATATAATTATTTCCATTTTTAAGAAAGCTTTATGGAATGGAAAGAAAGCCTTTGCTAATTTTCTGCGAAAGTCATGCAGAACGCTGTCTCATTTTTTCAATGAGCTGTGCAGCAGGGTTTAGAGCTGCACTGAAACTCAGCTCTCGTAAAAGATTCCGCCAAGATGTTCCTTCAGTCACAAAATGGTACTCCATCATACACTTGTTGTGCTCTACCTGGCGTGATGGGCTTTCCCTCGTCCATTTATAATAAAGCGCAGGGAATGGATAGAACATTACATAAATATGGCTGACCAACGCAGACCGCACACCAGACACGGTAAACTGATATCAAAATTTCACCTCACGTTCTCCTTGTTTTCGGAAAATATTGCCATAACTTATAAGGGTTGCCAACCAACCTGCTTCCTACAAACAGCCTTTTTTTTTCTTTCTTTCTTTTTGGAAGGGGAGGGGTTAGGGAGGAAGAATATGCTAGCCCTCCTGAAGCAGTAGCTGAGAGTATGGGTCAGTTCAGATATTACTAAACTTTGCCCCAACCCATGTTTTGTTCAAACACTATAAAAAATTGCTCTGTTCAAGCAGGTATACTCTGCACTTACAAAACTAGTAATTTCCAAGCAAGATGCCAAGACAGATTGCCAGCCATTTTTTTCTAGGTCTACTTGGTTCTAAGTTCCTTAGAAATATGGCGTCCAGGAAGATGTCTACAACTCAAGACTCTCGGGCCACATAACACCACCGACAGTCTCACAGTACCATGTCATGTGCCGTAAAGGCGCGTCGAACGTGAGAGGAAAACGCTCCTCTAGATCTTACCTTTATGTTACCGGGGTGGGGATTTAAGTTTGGCGCACAGTTTATGAAAAACGTATTATTTGAAAAAAAAAATTACGAAATAAATTGCATTTTGTGGAACGGAGTATATACGGCGTATCTTAAAAAGGCAATAAACTTCCTTGTTGCCTACATATACATATGAAATTAATTCAAAGAGATATTTTCCTACGTGCTTTCTCGTTTGGCAACGCAGGCATCTAAAAGCTTACACCTCCCCGTCCATCAGTAGATATATGAAGTACCGCACTTCACGCCTGTATTTGCTGGACCTGACCTACGTGTGGCTGCTCTGTAAGGTCAGTAATGCCGACACAAGAGTAAACACGCCAATGTCTCTTGCCTGGAACCACGCTGCCTGCACGTTCTCAAATGAGAAATTGCAAGGTTAAACGACAACCGGGAAAACGCAAGTCAGTACCACGCTGTTACCGAATATTTACCTTAGCACTCTGACTTCAAATGTAACACACCGATGTGTCAAGCAGGACAATGCTTACACAAACCACAAAAGTTGTAAATATTTTAGTATGCACCTGTGTATTGAAATTAACGAGGCCAATACTATTAGCGATTAACCGTGAAAATGCTGTAGTTGTTACTGGTGCGTTGATGTTCTCAGAAGAAGATGAATATATGATAATGATATGTTTAATAATAACTAAATGGATGGTCAAATTATGGTCTGGGAGAGGTGAAAAATTGTTAAGTGGAAACAGGATGGCAGATGAACCTAAGGAAGTGGCAGCTGTAATCATTCTTAGAATAATATACCATAGCGAAGCAAAGCGAACGACGAAACTGAGCGTCTTAGGGCTCGGTTAGGGATATAAGAAACAGAAGATATAATATTAAAAACAGAAGATATAATATTAAGCAATCATTTGCAAAATAAAAAACGGCTATTTTTAAGCGCGTTCGCAGTATTGCGAAAAGCTATTTCCTTCGTCATGTCTGTCTGTCCGTCCGTCTGTTCGCATGAAACAACTCGGCTCGCACTGGACACTTTTTCATGAAATTAGACATACGAGGGGTTTTACAAAATCTGCCGAGAAAATTCAAGTTTCATTAAAATCTGATAAGAACAGTGGGTACTGTACATGATGAACTATATATATTTTTTATCACATCTCGCTCAGTTCTTCTTAGAATGAGAAATGTTTCGGAAAAACGTTGTTGAGAATATGAAGACACACACACTTTATGATCAGTAACGTTTCTTTTTCTAAAATCGTGACGTTTATGTGATAATGTGGAAATATATGATACAACCAGACAGGTCAGAGATGACAATATTAATACGGCGCATGCGCGTTGTATGCTGGATGAACAAGTCTACAGACATACACTCAAAATATGTAATGTCTATTGCTTTTCCATGACAGCAATGGTTACGCGAACGCGCATCCATTTTACGTTTATACGTACATTGCCTGTCTTCTTAGTGTTCAGATTCCTCATTCTGTATCAGGAAATTTCACACTGTTTATTGGGACATGTCTGGAAACGTAAAAACAAGCAGCTCTTTGTTCAGAACAATGAACCCTGAACCAGTAATCCTGCCTGCACAGTGCGTGTACCTGCTACCGAACTCTTATCTAGAACAATATTATCACGCGTGGGGTAGGTCTAGGTTTCAACACACTACAAACAACAGATTAAGTTCTGCAAACAGTCAGTGTCGGATGATGTACTCTGAGTTCCCAGAATAATTACGTAAGGAAGATATTCTGAAGTATAGGTAGGTTTACAGAATGGAAAAAGTACAGCACCGTGAAACAGAAAGATGCAGTTAGCAATAAACATTGTTGCCACATATTTCAATCTATAAAGGTAAAGTAAAGTTCACCCTAGAACAGGCCACGAAGGCTCAAAGGGGGAGGAGAGGTATAGCTCTACTCTTTCCTTAACGTGGGCGCTAGATAGGGGTGGGCGGTCAACGCCACGCCCCGGCCGCTTTACCCCCGGGAAAGACCCGGTACCCATTGTATAGGAGGCTGAGTGAGCCTCAGGGCCGGTCTGGACGGGTGCGGAAAATCTCGCTCCTCACCGGGATTCGATCCCCGGACCTTCCAGCCCGTGGCGAGTAGCTATACCGACTGACCTATCCGATCTATGGATCAACAATTTCAGTTGATACACAGAAATAACGGTATGTATATTACTTTACCAAATGTGGCATGGGTGGTAAATAGGGTAAATCTGGATGACCAAGGATGATTTCCAAAATGCGATAAAAGTTTTTTTCATTCTTCAAAATATCCAGACCAGTTTTGATGTCCAACTGGCCTCATATTCTCTGGAAATGGGGCTCGTTCCCTGGGGATAAAAGCGGTCGGTACGTGAAGTTAACAATTAATCCACATCTAGTACCAAGTTCAAGAAGTAAAATCGCCACATCCCCATTCATACATGGTGAGCACAGCAGCAATTCTACTATACTTTTAAGTCTTGCTCTTTTCTTCCACCTAAATAGCAACTGTCAAAGAACGGTCTTCTTCTTCTTCTTCATGTGCAACGTGTATAAGCACTGTTTTTCTGCGAAGAGTGTATGCCTATGTTAGTAATAATCATTACTAATTTACATGACCTTTAATACTGAATAATGAGAATTTTATTGCGTCAGTACTTTTATTATTATTATCTGTGCGTATATCGTCCGCAGAACTGCCCTGTTTGTAAGCCTGCGCCATTCTGATACATAAAACCAGAAACCACTAATTAACAAGAAGGTACTATGGAACTGCGGGGTTCTTGCATAAGGTGTTTAACCTTGGCACCCGACCTTTAAACGTTGCCGTGGTAAGGGGAACGTATTTAATTAATAGGATGCTACCTGGAAACACTATCGCCGAACACTGTAAACATAATGCCGCCCTTTGCAGTGTCACCAAATCCGCCAGGGACGGGAAGTGAATCGTCGTCAGAAGGTGCAAAACACAACACACACAAAGGCGAACTCTTACTGGCATAAAAACATCTCAATTGTTCCTCGATCCTTCCAGGCATACAGGTACTGTACACACCACCTTATTTTACGCTGAAACGACTATACGTTTGGACCAAGCGGTGTATTTATGAATTTAGTGCGATTTCCAGAAGATACAGAAATTATTTCTGAAGCAGCATTAACCAACTGAAGTTTATAAAGTAGATGTACCGAGTCTACTATGAGGCAGAATCTCCATCTTTAAATAATGTTCAGATGAAATAATTACTCCCAGCCGTTCAAGAATTCGGCTGAGGTATGGCCGTTCGCCTACCTTCCCTGTTACAGACTGTGGCCCACCGTCGATATAGAAAGTTTTAATTTAAATGACTCTTCACATTCCTTAAAGCTGATAAAGATTTGCTCTACATGCATGGTAACGCACAATACAGGCTGCCAGCAAAGCGTTAATACTGTAATGCAGTAAAATGTTAAACTAAGTAATTAGAATTAAGAACTGATTTTGTTTTTCAGACTACAAATTATTCTTAATGGCTTTTTTTATTTCAATTAAAATAATTAAGGTCCATGACTTCTGGAGAGGCACGCGGTGGCGCATTTAATTCAGACACTGCTTTACAAGCCGGCAGATCGCGGGTTCGATTCTCGATGGTGTCATTGGGATTAACTCAGCCTCTGACAGAAATACGTACTAGGAATATTTGCTGAGGGGTAAAGGCGGCAGGTGCGTAGAAGTGACAACCTTACCAATTTCACGTGTCAACTATTTTAAAATCTGGGAGCCTCAACCTCCTGGAACAATCAGGACCTGTCCAAACCTATACAGGGACTGCTTTACCTTACGTCATCTGGAGTACGCATAACAAACCCTACCCCTCCGAGCGGTTGCTGTCCTTGGCTTGCTTGAAACTGAATTTGAAGGCATAATGATCCTTCGAAATGTCGGGAAATATCCAACAACAGAGAGTCACATCTCAGCACCCTGTGAAAACCTCAAAGACAACACGAAACGTTTAACCTTGTTAAACAAAATGACGTGCGGACCGCCTAAAATTTAAAAATAATCCGTCTGGCCCTTGTATACACCGTTTGTGACCCGTAGCAATCAGAATCTGTACCGAATAAGATACCTCGGCTCTCACATAGAAGAACTAATTAATCTTCATTACTATTTGAGAAATTGCATACCTTAAAATCCTTTTAACTAAAAACGTCAAATATCTAAATTCAGAGGCGGCCAAACAGTATGAAGGGTGAGAAGGAATAGTGGATACCGCCATGTTATTAAATTTCTTAACTTCATACTTTAATTGCATTGTAAATTCCCCTTCAAATCACATTACTGATAATTTTAACACGGCCGGAATTTATTTACCATAACTAAGGGGCCGTTCAAACAACTGTGTTTAATTTGCCAGCAACTAAACGAAATGTTCGTAAGATATTCTGTAGGATTCTTTGAATTCCATATCACCACGCTTGAACTTGTGAAACCACCAGGGGCCTCGCTCAGTTTGACTTCTTTCGTACGCACTCGTTCCAATAAGTTCCAACAGTTGAAAATTCAATTACTTTCGTTTCGTTTCCTTTCGGTCGGTCCCGCGAAGTGTGCGCTGGCCTTTAATGGAGCACTCCTCGACTCGTAATTGTGTGGCACTTTGCAGTTCCCGACGCATGTCTGCAGAGAGAAGTCAGTTGTCATGTTGCTTACCAAAAAATTCGTTCATGGAGACGGTATAAATAATAATTATGTCTTATATCCGTCTTCCATTCCTCCTCCACACTTTTGTTCCTATATTTTGAGTCTTACCACTCTCCTCGTGTCTCGTCTTCTCTCCCAAACTCTCCTGACCTGACCGAGTAAACAACTTTTAATTTTAAGATTTGAGGTTCCCATGAAAAGCCCAAGTACATTCAGTGACTGTGGACCCTGCTAATATGTCCTCTGTGTAGTGATGCACATTTTCGGAAATGTTGGTATTCCATTTCACGTGCTCACCTTGACGCGTAGTATGACAGTTTGTCGAGTTGTTGCATGGAAGAAGGTTGTATTTTGTTTTTAGTCCGGTGAAAATCGCCGAACGCAAAACTTCTCGAAGGAAAAGTAAGCAATATTTTTCCTCCTAAACTCAAACACAAATTTCTTCGTGTCTGCACTCTCGCAGCTGAAATAAACAAGTTCTGATGCCAGACATAAGCGATTGGTTTTAGCACGGGGGGGAGAGAAGAAATAAAGAAGAAAAAAAGAGCAGGCAAAGGAGACCCACCGTCACTTTAACAAACGGGTGCGGCTAAAGCGAACTTATGTCATTGGATGTATTTCAGCTTAGCTGACCAACAATTATATTATTGAGTAATTTGCTAGTCTTCTATAACAGCTGGCAAATCGAAGGCTATTATTAGACAAATATAACATTACATCCTTTCAACAGCCAGACTTATGAAAATTTTACGTAACAGAGGTCTTACCGATCTTCTTCTAACCTAAACACGTCTCGAGAAACTCAAACATCACAGATACTATTTTTTAAACAATTTTCTTCTTGGATTCCTGAATTATAGTGTTAAAATTTGGATAATGTTTCTTCCAAAATCTTTCCCTTTTTTATTGTGTCATTACTCTGTACAGTGAAGACTTGTCCCCCCCCCCACTCCCACTGTCCTAAAATACTTATAATAAATAATTAATAACTGTACTGATCACGTCACGGTTCACATGCGCCAGCTAACGGAAGTACCCAACGTAAAACTGAAGCAAAATTTGATATCCTCACAGCAGATTCCAATTCAGGACCCCACATGCGCCAGCAATGCACCAGCACTCTCGCAGCTGCCGTTTTCCACATCACAACACCACGTGTAAGCGACCTTATTCCTTGCACTAAGGAAAACCTTAGTGTAAAGGAGGGTTGTAATTTGATGTTGTTCAGAGTGTAAGATGCCAGCTAATTTGGGAATGCTCACGTGTCGGTGGCAAACAGTCAACCTTGGTCGCCTGGACTAAATATAACATGCACTATGCAAAGTAGCGTAGGTGTGAAGAATCAAGACATCGACAGTTGTTTAATGAAACAGGAATATTTGGTCTTCAGGTATTCCTTGTCACCACAATCTAACTTCCGCCGGAAAAAAAAATCTCACTTACTGCCGTGCTAAGTTGTTGCGCAATGGCCACTTATAGCCCTGACACAAAATAAATACAACATAAATTACACAATAATACATACACAAACAACACAATATAAAAAGAAGTTAGATTTATAAGTGAGTCAGCAAATAAACTAATTTTGTACGTTATATAATAATAATAATAATCTCGATTCCTATTTTAGAAATTCTGGGTTCAATTCTTAGTGCCTACTGCCGATTGGTTATCTCCTTTTTTTTTTATCTATCGAGACAACCTGGGTGTTCCGTCTTGAACAGCTTGTCCTACAGATCCACACTCAACACCACTTGTCATTTGATGCTACATAATATATGGACTTTGAAACACGTCGTGAAATAGAGTAGTGTTTCTCAACCTTTGTGAGACCGCGGCACGGTAATTTTTTTTATAAGACGAGGGCCCGGTCCCAGCAAATTTACTCGTAAATACCTTTCCAATTTTTTTCAAGTTCATACATTAAACTAACATAAGTATTAATAATTAATTATGGGATAATCATTAAGAGCATTAGTACACTTATGTATACGGTGTGGCATGTTGACAAATATAAAATTACATTTAAGTTAGTTATCAACTGGACTAATGAAATCTTGTAGAATATTGTAGTTTCCTCAGGCCTCTCGCGGCCCGGTATAATTGATGCCAGGGCCCGGTACCGGGCCGCGGCCCGGGGATTGAGAAACACTGAAATAGCGTACCTAACAAAATTCTACTGAAAGTCGCGGCGCAAGGCACAATGGGTATGCCTCGCCTGTATTCCAAAGATAACGGCTTCGCGTTTCGCCACAGAGACCGCTTACTCGGTTAGGTTTTTTTCGTAGCTTCTCGGTTTCTCCAAACAAAGAAATGACAATAAGCCACGACGGCTTCTGCACTTAAATACCTATCATGCAGTAATTTTTTCCTTCCAACAATACATAACATACGAGCCGCCAAACAAGGCAACAACCTATCAACGACTACCATCATCACTTGCTATTAATCTCCGAATAATGCGGATTTGTCGCTGCGGAAACTCATATCAGGGTTCTTGGTAAATGGCCAACGTGACGCACAATTTCTTTCTATACATTTATTTCTATTTTTAACTCTCTACATGTTTCGAGCACAATTTGTCCCTCCTGATGATGAGCACGATGTGCTCAAAACATGTAGAGAGTTAAAAATAGAAATAAATATATAGAAAGGAATTGTGCGTCACGTTGGTCATTTACCAAGAATCATTACATGATACACGGTCAACAAAACATAAAATCATATCAGGGTTGTTACGAGGTTTCAATGACACACTACATGTATAAGACGCCTCGCTACGATACACCCATGCTTCTCAATCTATTTTAGCTCACGGAACCCTAGAAAAGCTACAGAACTCACTGTCCGCAATAATTCAAATATAAAATTAAATACCGGCATTTGTTCAGCTTTTATGCACGTTACATGCAAAAAAAAAAATAATTTCTAACCTCAAACCCATCGACAACCCAATCGTTTCGCCTGATACATCGACTGTACCCATTGCCAGCTGTGCCAACTGACTGGACTGCAGTCTGGAAGTTTCTGAACTGAAGAAGCGATTGACTGTCTGCGTGATACTGGTGACGGAATGATTGGCGTCAAATGTCGCCACACGTGTTTTAATTCTTACATACAAAATTCGCACAGCCAATAAAACTGTTCCTCCATTACGTATTTTCGTCTCTCGAAACCCCTGACATCCCTTGGCGGAACACAGTTTTAGAAACACTGCGATATACGATTAAGACGCGAGTCAATGTAAAGGAAATATCAGTTCCATCCACAGAAAGACTAAGACAGACTATCAAATTACTTAATTTTTCTCCCCCGTACCTACAGTATTAGTATACGTAGGGTCCATCTAGAAGAGCCAAGTTTCGCAGACACTTAAATTCTGTATTTTCGTGACTTGGGTTACGTGTGCATTATAATGATAGGAGTTATAAATTGCCATGCAATCATGATACACTAAAAAAATGTTGCATGAGTACGAATACATGTCATAAATCAGAGTATTCCGTAACATCACTTGCTATTTTCTTGCTATAAACTCTCGTCTGCTTTCCAACTTGGTTTTTAAATACAGCAGAACAGCCGATCTTACGCAGCAATATTGCGAGCTATACTCGCCGTTCAAAGCTTTCCGTTTTCCTTCCGAAAGAAGGGAAGCAGGGAAACAGTCGGAACGTTTAGTTTTCTATTCAATACGGTTCATCTCTTAAGAACCCGCCTTTGATGCAGGAAATTTGATTCAATTTCCATACAGCACATTCTATAGCGCGCGGTTGGAAGGGCAAAGAGGCAAAATCTGAACCACGCTGCCTTAATGTTCCGTCTGGTGTTCTGGTGTGGCAGCACCAATAGGCAACAACTTCAATATCAAAGTTCCTGAAATCATTTCCCATCTTGCCCCACAAAGTTTTATATATATTATTTTTTGCCTCTCTCTTTCCTTTTCGTGCTCCTGTTAAATCACTTTTTCCTTCGCTCGCTTTCCCTCTCCCTCCTCCCTCCCCCTCTCTCTCTCACTCTTCTCCTCTCTCTCTCTCTATCTCTCTCTCTCTCTCTCTTTCTTGATCTGGAAGTTGAGAAATCAAAACGTCAGGAACAAATGTCGGATGTGCACGAATTCAGAAATATACATAAATTTGTAGGCTAGAAGACTTCTCCTGTAATTTCGTGAGTTCGTCGTCGCTTCCAGCTACATGAGAGAAAAGCTTCAATGACCCCATAAGTTTAGACTTACTATATTTCATAGTTCAGGATTTGCTACGATGAGCTGTCGCAAGCAAAAGCATTTAAAACGTTTTCTAAAACTCACAAGCAGTAATATGCAGTATGCAGTCCACGCAAGAATAATATATTAATATTTTATTACTATTATTAAAGTTATTACGCACACACCACATGCAGTAACGGTACAGCAAGGCATAACAGTTTATGGAGTACTGAAGGTACAGTTCAGTCGTTCTCAATGTCGACGCTAGACACGTGTGAGCGATCAGCTTCTCGATCCGGCAACTTTACCCGCGGTGAAAGAGCACCCCGCTACCCACTAAATAGGAGACCGGTAGGATCCCAAAGCCGATGTAACGCTTTGGGGCAGAGAAAAATCTCTTGCTCTTACAGGGAATCAAACCTCAGTTCCTCGGTCACCCACCCTGTAGCCTAGTAACTGTAGGAAATGAGCTGCTTCGCTTCCTGAATTTCTCGCCGTACCTGAATAAAACGAAACTGAACACCAACCGACAAATATGTAACACGGAACAGTGTCGGCGTAATATCGACTAAGAAATGACAACGACAGTGTCGTTAACACTGACAGATCCAGGACATTAACACGATAAGCCCTCGTACGTGTACAGATACAAACAATAATGGTACGTCACGTGCATACAGTGTATTTTTAACGACGAAACCAAATGCTAAGTTCAAGTAGCGTTGAGCCACAGGCCTCCTCGCTAAGCACAAAAGACACGTTTCTTTGTCAACATGCCTAAACTGAGTTGATTCCAGTGGCTGCGCGCTCTAAGACGTGGATCTGTGTCCGCTCCCTTGCTGGGATGGCGGGTTAGAATCCCGCCGGGGGCATAGATGTCCTGTCTCTTGTGAGTGTTGTGTGTTGTCTCTGCGACGTGCCGATCACCCGTCCAGAGGAGTCCTACCGAGTGTGGTGCGTCTGAGTGTGATCTCGAAAACTCAACAATGAGGAGGTCCAGGCCCACTAGGCCTGTCAAGCCATGAAAAGGAAAGACCTCTACTGTGGAGGAACACACAAAATTCATAATCTTGTCAACTATTGCTCCTTAATTCACAACATCCAACAATAACAGTTTATGGGCGGACATTTATGGAATATTTTCAACAAAGATTTTCAGTAACTACACAAAACTGTAGCTGGAACAAGTCCCACTTTATAAAAGTGGACACTACTCCGTGAAAGTTATCTCATTCATCAACTTATATCTTCTAGTACACATGAATTATTTATATTACACACAAGGGCAAAATAATTTCACAAGCAAACGAACCACAAACTACTGTGCAGGACGAGAATGTCATGATCAGACCTGAAATGTCGGACAATAAGTGTGATGGTAGAGATGATGGTAGGGATGAAACTAGCGTCAGTGGAAGGGAAGGTATTAGAGGTGAGCTTGAGAATGACATGCCCCTACATAACCTGCAGCAGCATTCTTCATCCGTCTCCCTGTACAGCCACTAGCACAAGTTACTCAACTGCACGTTTCAAACCACAATACCCAACAACAGAACAAACATGGACACCGGCTGTGTCTAGTCAACTGTGTCCGAACTGTCAAACATGTAGGTCGATTCTGTGCCCGAATTGTAAGTTATGTAGATCAAGTCTGTGCCCGAACTGTGAAATATACACGTCAACTCTGTGCCCGAATTGTCAAATATGTAGGTCAACTCTTTGCCCAAAATGCCAAATATACAGGTCAACTCCGTGCTCGAACTGCCAGACGTGTTCGGTCAAACCTCAGCCCGAAATGTCAAATATGTAGGTCAATTCTGTGCCAGAACCGTCAAATGTTTACGACCAAAGTGAGCCTGAACTGTCGGATGTGTTTATTCAACTCTGCCTGAACTGCAAAATATCTCTTAGCCCACTCTCCCAGAACCGTCATATGATATCACAGCAAATTAATTAATGACACTGAAAATTTATCTTTGATTTTAGTCTCACCATTGCAATTTTAAACCATCAAGTGATATTTTTGACACAATGACATAATTATTTACACACATTCAGATTATGAAATATTCATTGTTTTTCCACAGCAACAATTGTTACGCAAAACCGTCTCAGCGTTACGTCCGTATGTTCATTATTTCTCCTTGTAATAATCTAATAAACTATTTTAAGGCGAGGGTCGGCATCTGTCTTCATGTCACAGGTCACCGCAAGTGTACATTCACCAATGGAAGCTTGGTTCGCCATATTTTGTTGTAAAAATTCTGTGCTGAACCCAGCATGTTAGTCGTACTGTCCTAGTAACGTCCTTCTTGACCATCCCAAATGCACAACTGAAAGCTCCTTGTTTTGTCACCACTGACTTCTCAACAGTTTGCTCTGCCGCGAACGCGCGGTACATCGGCTTAGAGTAACAAGACAATGACATGCGGTTAACACTTCAGAATCAGCACGCGGTATCAAACCCGCCCTAAGTGCAATACAACAATTACGCAGTGTCTCTAAGCCACCCACACAACAAAGAGGAATTCATCAAATCAGAAAAGCCAATCGTGTTTTACCATGTACTGTACTTTTCCTCTTCTTTCTCTACCATCACCAACAGAAGCATCCAAGCCAGCATCCCTCTGCTGTACCTTTTCATCCCTTCCTTTTCTCAGAACCTGGCGTACCAGGAGGAGGCTTCACACCCTCCCCACCACCTTACACTCTTCAACCCCTCCTGCTACCTTCCGCCCCCTTTGCAGGAAACTCAATAATGCTTTGCAGCAGGTGCAAAGGAGAGGTGTCAGCTACAGGGGTCGCCTCCCCTTACCTAATAAATGAGGTAATTTCCACACTTACAGGGGTGGAGAGAGGGTGCCTGGCAGGCTGACAGGGTAGGTTGGTTAAGCTACAAGCCGCCAAACCCACCCACCCAGTCTCTCACGTGTCTTGCCATCCATTCTACTAGTCGTTTCAAAAATACTCACTCGTGAATCTCCATTACCTGACATCCATGATTGATGCCTCACTGATGCTGTACACTCAGCCTAACAAACACCAGACAACAGCCAATTACTCATTGCTCGGTATCTCTCTCCCTCTCATATTTGCAGGGTACACGTCTAGCTATACACATTCAGTCTCTCTCTAACTCCTTAAATTAACTTAGCATAAACCTACACCATATTAATTTTCAACTGAAGCCTCATCAAATCATGACTCATCACGATCAAACAGCGACACATAACCTACTGAGCACAAGCATAACGCGAGCACAGATATATACCATCGTGTGAAGGACCCGGTCTGCTATTCTCTGGTTTCCTTCCCTCGTGTCAGAATCCAATTCAAAAATCATACGAAGCAAATAGCTCTGTATTTTTCTTTACTCACAGTGCTTTAACATCTTTCATATAAAATTTAGACTACATGGGTTCCACCCCGCAGGTATATTGCTAACTACCTAACTCAGTCACCTCCTGTGTTGACAAAGCTGAAGATTCTGCAAAAAGCACTACCAAAGCCAACTTCAAGACATTATCTGTAACATGCTCATTTCATGTGGAAATAAAATGCCAACTAGATGCAACAGAGGTTTTTATTGCAGATCTTATTGCTTGCTCAACATGTTTCGGGCATCACCATGCCCATCATC
>JGI20166J26741_11138893_pt1 | contig 14297 bp, 10 predicted proteins | sample TergutCu122P5_FD_26741 | JGI IMG/M metagenome (IMG submission 26741)
GGCTCGTCCCGTCCCGGCCCGGCCTGGTTTGCACCCGCCTGGCTTTCTCCGGCCTGATTGGCTCCGTCCCGGCCAGGCTCACCCCGGCCCGCCCCGGCCCGGTTTGCACCCGCTTGGCTTGCTCCGGTCCGGTTTACACTTGCCTGAATCGGCTCATCCCGGCCCGCCCCGGCCCGGTTTGCACCCGCTTGGCTTGCTCCGGTCCGGTTTACACTTGCCCGAATCGGCTCGCCCCGGCCCGCCACGGCCTGGTTTGCTCCGGCATGGCCCGCCCCGCCCGGATTTCCCGACGGGTCAGCCGGACTTCCGGCCGCGCCTAGAATTTTTTGCAAAAACATCCTCGTACTGTCGTCCAACGGCTCGTAATATACCCCGTCGGGAAGCGGCTTGGCAGTTTGCGGCAGCGACTGTCCGCTCACCATACCGCCGTAAGCGGCCGCCAGCGCCGTTTGTCCGTTCACCATATCACCGGAATCGGCCGTTGGCGTCGCCGTTTGCCCGCTCACGCCGTCGGCCCAGGTCGGCTGTCCGTGGATACCGGCCGTCTGTCCAGGCAAATCGCCCGCCTGCCGCGCCATAGGCCCGTTCATGCCCCTATGGCCGGGTACTCCCGCCGCCTGCGCCGTTTGGCCATATATACCGCCCGAAGCGGCCGCCAGCACCGTTTGCCCGCTCGCGCCGTCGGCTCCGGCCGGCTGTCCATGCATACCGGCCGTCTGCCCGAACATATCGCCCGCCTGCCGCGCCATAGGCCCGTTCATGCCCCTATGGCCGGGTATTCCCGCCGCCTGCGCCGTTTGGCCGTTCACCATACCGCCGTAAGCAACCGTTGGCGTCGCCGTTTGACCGCTCACGCCGCCGACTCCGGCCGGCTGTCCATGGCTTCCGGGGCCGCCCGCCGGCCGCTTTTGTGCGTCCGCGCCGTTTTGCCGGTTCCGCGCGTTCCCGGCCCGCCCTTGGGGGGCTAACAGAGGATTCCCGTTCCGGGCGGGTCCCTGCCGATTGGGGTTCGCCCGCGCTCCGTCCGAATACCTGCCGCCGCCCCGCCCGGCTCCGCCGTATCCCGCGTATTGGCCCCGATTGCCCAGACCTTGATTCAAAAGCGGCAGGCCGCCGAAATAGGCGTACCCGCCGCGGTCGTATCCGTTGTGCGCGTAATTGTTTCCATATGTGAGATTTTGTCCGAAACCGGGCATAAGAACACATCCCCAGAATATACTCTTATAGTCTATTCCGGGTATGACATATTGTGAGACAAATGAAAAACTATCAGTACACCTTCCCCCACGGCCACTCGCGCCGCGCCCGCCGCCATCTCGTTGCTCACGCCCCTGGCGAAGCCCGGGAAAAGCGTCTCGCCGCGCAGGGGATATTTCAAACCTTCCGTCGCGACGCCCCGCGCCTCTTCAAGCGGCAGAAGCGACACGACGTCGCCGGCCTTTCCCTTTATTTCCAGCTCCATCCCCGCCGCGACGGCGCGGATCTCGAGGCCCGGCTCCAGTATCCGGGCCGCGCCAGGGGCCTGGGACAGGACGCATATGTTGGCCATGGCGTGGTCGGGCCTGCCGCCGAGCGCCGCGAGGATATCCACGGCGTCCGCGCCGAGTCCGCGGGCAAAGGAAACGGCCAGCTCCAGGTCCGTAAAGTCCTTGTCAGCCGGCCAGACCGCGCGGTTCACGCCGCTTTCCCGGTATTTTCCGAGCAATTCCGGCGGCACGGAGTCCATGTCGCCGACAATGTGGTCCGGCCGCAGCCCCAGCGCCTCCGCCCAGCGCGCCCCGCCGTCGCAGCATATCAGGACGTCCCCGCGGGAGACGTTTTCCCGCAGGAACCCCAGATCTCCGGCCTCGCCGTTCGCCAGTATGACAGCTTTCATCGCGCCGCGCCCGTCCCCCCATAAGATATGTAGCTTCAATAGCCATTGACGCGGTCGGCCATGATCCGCTTGAATTTTTTCACGGCGGCCGCCGGGCCGGCCCCGCCGAACACAGCCGAACCGGCCACGATCACGTTCACGCCGGAATCCAGGACTTCGCCGATGTTGTCTAAGCCGATCCCGCCGTCCATCTCTATGTCCGCGTCCAGATCGTTTTTCCGGATAAATTCCCTCAGCGCCCGCGCCTTGCCGAGCGCCGCCTTTATCAGCTCCTGCCCGCCGAAGCCGGGCTCCACCGACATCACAAGCACCATGTCCAGCCTGTCCATTACGCCGAAGACCCGTTCGACAGGCGTTTCCGGCTTCAGCGCGGCGGCGGCCTTTTTCCCGAAGGACCTGATCCTGCCCAGGAGGGCGGGCAAGTCGTCCGCGGCCTCCAGGTGGACGCAGATGATGTCCGCGCCGGCCTCCGCGAACGCCTCGACGTACCTCTCCGGCCTGGCGATCATCAGATGCGCGTCGAACACGAGCCGGGAGACGCGGCGGACGCTCCTTACGACAGGCGGCCCGACGGAGATGTTCGGGACGAACGCCCCGTCCATCACGTCGATGTGCAGCCAGTCCGCCCCGGCTTCCTCGACGGCCCGTATCTCCTCGCCGAGACGCGCGAAATCCGCCGAAAGGATCGACGGCGCGAGTCTGTAAAAATTATCCATACCGCCTCCGCGTTCCGCGGTCAAAACCGTTCCCTGCAAGCCGCTGTTTCCTCCCTGAACGCGATATACCTCTTGTATCTCGCCTCCGAAACCGCGCCGCCGACCGCGTCTTTCACGGCGCAGCCGTCCTCCCTGTCGTGGGCGCAGTCCGTAAACCTGCACCTGCCGATAAACGGGCGGAATTCCGGGAACAGGCCGGGAAGCTCGTCCGCGCTCACCCCGGAGATGTCCAGAGACGTGAACCCCGGGGTGTCCATGACGTATGCGCCCGGGAACAGCTCTATAAGCGCGGTTTCCCTGGTCGTGTGCCGCCCGCGCCCGATTTTGGCGCTCAACTCGCCCGTCTCCCGGTTTTTGCCGGGGCAGAGCGCGTTCACGAGGCTCGACTTCCCGACGCCGGACGGTCCCGCCAAAACGCAGACTTTCCCGGATAAAAATTCCGAAAAGGCCTCCAGCCCGGTTTTCAGCGCGGCGCTGACCTCAAAGACCGGGTAGCCCGCGGCGGCGTAGGCCTTCCTGACAAATTCCGGCGCGGGGCCCGGCAGGTCGCACTTGTTGACGCATATGGCCTGGCCGATCCCGGCCCTCTCGTTCAGTAACAGAAACCTGTCCAGCAAGTCCGGGTTCAGGGCCGGAAGCGCGGCGGCCATGACGATCACCGCGGCGTCCACGTTCGCGGCGCGGGGCCTCGCCAGGACGTTCCTCCTGGGCAAAATCGCGTAAAGGTCTCCCGCGCGGCCGGCCTCGTCGATCACATATATCTCCACCCGGTCGCCGGGCAAAGGCGAGATCCTCTCGTTCCTGAATATCCCGCGCGCGCGGCAGAAATAGAGCTCCCCACCGGGGGCCCTGACGTGGTAGAGCCCGCCGACGCCCTTTACGACAATGCCTTCGGTTTTGGAAGCGCCGCGGCCCCCGCGGTCAGCCAAAATCAATGACGTCGGTTCCTATTAGGTGATAATCTGCGTCCGTGCCGGCCTTCAGGTAGACCTCGACCTGTACGGTCCCCTCGCCGGTGATCGGGACGCTCAGGGGCAGGTCGGCGACTGCCACCCGGTCGTCGAAAACGACCCTGACGCTCCCGTCGGCCGCCGTCGCCATGACCCGCACCAGCGCCGTGGAATAGCCCTCCGGAATGACCGGATTAAGGATATAGTTCACCGTCGCGGCGGACGGCTCCGGGGTCTGCGTCTCCTCCGCGCCCGCGCCGCCCGGCTGTGCGGAGGGCGTGGGCTCCGGCGAGGCGGCGGGCGTCGGCGCGGGGGAGGCGGCGGGCTCGGGCGTCTGCGTGGCCAGGGGATTGGGGCCCATGCTCACGACGTAGCTGATCTCCGAACCCTTTTGCGCTATCGTGCCGGAGCGGATGGTCTGCGTGATAATATGGCCTTCCTCCACCGTGTCGCTGTACGCCTTGGAGCTCTTGCCTATCACCAGCCCCAGGTTTTGCAGCTGGTCGATCGCCTCCGGCTCCGAAAGGCCCGTGACGTCCGGGACGGATACGCTGACCTGCTGGGGCCCGATGCTGTAGGTCACCGATATGACCGCGCCGGGGTCGGCCAAAGTCCCGGCCTCCGGCGATTGCCCGAAGCAGACGTCCTGCGGCGTGACGTCGTTATAGTCAAAGTTTTCCGATATGGCGAAGCCGGCGTTTTTGATGATCCGCTCGGCGTCGTCCCTCGTTCTGTTCTTCACGTCCGGGACCTCGATTTTGCTCGTCCCGAGGCTCACTATCACGTGGACGGTCCTGTTGTCGGCCAGGTTTTCGCCGGGCCGCTCGTTCTGGGAGATGATATGCCCCGCCGCGACGTCCTCGCTGTTGACGCTGTCCTGGACGACGACATCCAGGCCGAGCCCGGCCGCCTGATTCGTGCCCTCCTCCAAAGACAGACCCTCGATCTCCGGCGCGTATACCGGCTTGGGGATGTTCTTATTGTAGAGGTATATCCCGAAGGCGCAGATTATCGCGATCAACGCGACAGCCGTGCAGATCGCCGCAATGACTATGTTGCGCTCGAGCTTCTTTTCGCTCTCGGTCACGCCGGCGCGTTTGCCGTTCGCGCCGGGGAGCTTGCCGCCCGCGTTCGCGCCGTAGCCGCCGAAGCCCTTGCCGTAATTGCTTTCGTTCCCGCCGTCGCGCTCGTCGTAGTAGAGGTTTTGCGCCTCGCGCTTGATCATCTCGTTCTCTTTTTCGGTTATCGCGACGTGGGCCGCGCCCGTGTTTGCCGCGCCGTTCCCGTTCGCGGCCGCGTCCGGGCCGGACAGCGCCTTTTTAAGGTCCTCCAGCATGTCGTACGCGCTCTGATAGCGCTTCGACGGGCTTTTCTCCGTGGCCTTCAGGATTATCTGAAGGACGCGCTCGGATATGTCCGGGTTGAAGTCCCGAACCGGCGGCAGGGGGTCGTTTATCTGCTTCAAAGCCACGCCGACGGCGCTCTCCCCGTCGAAGGGCAACCGCCCCGTGGCCATTTCGTACATGACTATGCCCAGAGAGTATATGTCGCTCTTCTCGTCCACGAAGACCCCGCGCGCCTGCTCCGGCGAGAAATAGTGCACGGAGCCCAGCATACTCCCGCTGGTGGTGGTCGTGGCGACGTTCGGGGCGCGCGCGATGCCGAAATCCGTGACTTTCACGACTCCCTGGCTCGTCACCAGAATGTTCTGCGGCTTGATGTCCCTGTGGATGACCCTGTGGTCGTGGGCGTGGGCGATGCCGGAGGCTATCTGTATCGCCACCCCCAGGATCTCCTCGCTGTCGAACGGGGCGCGCTTTTTGATAAGCTCCTTCAGCGTGACCCCGTTGACGTACTCCATCACTATATAGTGGGCGTTGTCCTCCGCCCCGACGTCGTAGACGTTGACGATGTTCTGGTCGCAGAGGCTCGCGGCGGCCCTGGCCTCCACGCCGAAGCGCTTGATGAACTCCTCGTCGGACATGTATTCCTCGCGCATGACCTTCACCGTGACATACCTGTCCAGTTTCAGATCCTTCGCCCTGTAGACGACGGCCATGCCGCCGGAACCGATCTTCTCCGAGATCTCATACCGCCCCGATAAAACGGCGCCCGGGTTAAACTTCATGCGGACACCCCGCTTTCGTTTCCGCTTCCCCGCCGGCCGTCGCCGCCGAAACGTCTATAAGGACGGCGGAGATGTTGTCAACCCCGCCGCGTTCGTTCGCCGCCCGGATCAGGGCGTCCGCTTTGGCCTCCAGCGCCCCGCCCGAATTTACGATATCGGATATCTCCGTGTCGGAGAGCATGTCCGTGAGCCCGTCGGAACAGAGCAGCAGGAAGCCGCCGCCGTCCGTGTCGCAGACGATCCCGTCCGCCGCGAGGCCGGGATCCAGGCCGAGGGCCTTTGTGATGATGTTTTTCTGCGGATGCGCTTCGGCCTGCGCCTTGGTGATGCGCCCGGCCTTCACCATCTCGTTCACGTAGGAGTGGTCGCTCGTCAGCTGGAATATGCCGTCCCTTGAAACGCGGTAGATGCGGCTGTCGCCGATATGCACGATGAAAAGCCTGCCCCCTTGGAGCGAACAGGCCGAAAAGGTGGTCCCCATGCCGTACAGTTCCGCGCAAGCCTCCGCGCGCTCGTAGACCTTCCCGTTGGCGTACGAAAGCGCCGCCATCATGGCGTCGAGCGGCCCCTCGCGGCTTTCCCGGAGGAAGCGCGTGAAACAGTCCACGGCCATTGCGCTGGCGACTTCGCCGCCGTTGTGCCCGCCGAGGCCGTCCGCGACTATGAAAAGGTTTTTGAGCGGCCCGACGCGGTCCTCCGAGACGAAGACGGAGTCCTCGTTCTGCGGCCTGACCTTGCCGGCGTCGGATCTGCCTGCTGCGTACATTCTACATCACCCGATTCCTATGTCTCATCCTCAGCTGTCCGCAGGCCCCCTCTACGTCGCTCCCGAGGGTCCTCCGGAGCGTGCAGGGGACGCCGTATGACGCCAATATGTCCGAAAAGGCCGCCGCTGCGGCGCTCCCGCTTTTTCTCAGGCCCGGGGCCGCGCTTTCGTTCATCAATATCAGATTAACGTGGCAGAGGGTGTTCCTGAGCCGCGCGCCCAGTTCCCCGGCGCAGGCGGGCGTGTCGTTTATTTTGTCTATCAGCGCGTATTCGTATGTGACCCGCCGCCCGGTGACGGAGGCGTAGTGCGCGCAGGCTTTCAGCAGGCCGTCCAGCCCGTATGTTTTCGCCACGGGCATAAGGCGCGCCCTGATCCCGTCGTTCGGGGCGTGGAGCGAGACCGCTAGGGTGATTTGCAGGCCCTTGCCGCCGTTTTCCGCCGCCAGGGCGTATATCTCCGGGACGAGCCCGCATGTGGACAGGGTTATATGCCTGGCCCCGAGGCCGAGGCCGCGCGGGTCAGTCAGGATCGCTATCGCTTTCAGGACGTTGGCGTAGTTGTCGAGCGGCTCGCCGCAGCCCATAAAGGTCACGCGGGAGGCACCGGCGGCCGCGTACGCCTGCGCCAGTATCTCCCCGGCGCTTAGGTTCCTGTCGAAGCCGCCGGCCCCGGAGGCGCAGAACGCGCAGCCCATTTTGCAGCCGGCCTGCGTGGAGACGCACACGGAGTTTCCGAAAGAGTACGTCATTAAAACGCTCTCTATTATAGTATTCTTTCCGATGTGATACAAGAACTTTGTGGCGCCGCCGTTTTCGGAGCGCAATTCCGCGGTTTTCTCAAAGACCGGAAAGGCGAGGCTGCCGCCGAGAGCCTCCCGGAGCCGCGCGGGTATGTCCGTCATCTCCCCGAAGGAGTTAGCGCATCTTTTGTGCACCCAGGAAAAAACCTGGCCCGCGCGGTAGGCCGGCTCGCCGAGGCGGGAGATAAAATTTGTCAGCTCGGCGAAATCCATCGAGCGGACGTCGCGTTTTTCGGCGGTTTCCATAGTATGGTTATGTCCTTTTTACGGTCATGATCCGCATATGTTGTTTCTCAGCGCCGCGGCGTAAAACCCGTCCGCGCCCGCCCGCGGGAATGTCACGCTCTCCTTTTCGAGCCCGAAGCCGAACCTCTCCGCGAACCACGCCGCGTTTGCCTCGTTCTCGTCCGCGTTCACGGTGCACGTGGAATAGACCACGAGCCCGCCCGGCGCGCACAGCTCCGCGGCGGAGGCCAGGAGCTCCCGCTGGATGGCCGCGAGCGGCGCGAGGTCCTCTTTCCTCAGCGAATACCTGATGTCCGGCTTTTTCTTCAGAACGCCCAGGCCGCTGCAGGGCGCGTCCAGCAGGACCTTGCCGTATTTCCGGGATGAGCGCGGCTTTGCCGCGTCCATCAGCTCCGGCGCGACGGCCGTCACCCCGAGCCGCCGGGCGGATTCGGCGATCAGCCCGACCTTGCGCGGGTAGACGTCCCAGGCGGCGACGAGGCCCCTGTCCGCCATTTTATACGCGGCGTAGAACGCCTTTCCGCCCGGCGCGGCGCACATGTCCAGGACCTCGTCCCCGGGTTCCGGCGCGAGCATGTCTACCGGCGCGGCCGCGCCCGGGTCCATGACGTGGTAAAGCCCGTCCAGGAAGGATTTCCGCTCCGCGATGCCGGAAAACCCGGTCACGCTGACGAAATTTTCGTGGAAGACCTCTTCCGCCACCTCCGCGCCCTCGCCTTTCAGTATCCCGATCAGGCAATGCCTGTCCGTTTTCAGGGTGTTCACGCAGAGGCCGACATAGGGCGCGCCGGCGCTCCCCCGGCAGAAATCCGCGGCCTTTTCCAGGCCGCGCTGGGCCGCGACCGTCTCCACTATCCACATAGGCACGGAGTATTCGACGGAAAGGCGGCGCAGCGGCTCCCTCTCAAAGTCCGGGAGGCCGAAGGCTTCTTTTATGACTGCCTCGTTTTTGAAACTGCCTATGCCGGTCGCCTCGGTTTTGATTGCATTGTTCATGGCCGCCTCTTTTATGAACGCCCCGTTTTGGCCGCCCATGCCGGCCGCCTCGGCTTTCCGCGCTATGTTCCGCAAAACGGCGTTGACGAACCCCGCCAGGTTCCCGAAGCCGCGCCGCCTGGCGGCTTTCACCGCCTCGTCGACGGCAGCGGAGGCCGGGACGCGCTCTAAAAACAGGAGCTGATACGCGCCCACGCGCAAAATCCCGAGGATGACGGGCTTGAGCTTGCCCACGGGCACGGCGGAAACGGAGCCTATCGCGTGGTCGAGAAAGATCAGGTTCCGGAGGCAGCCGTTCGCGAGCTCCGTCGCGAAGGCCCGCTCGCGGGCGTCCTGCAAGGCTTCCAGGGCGTTCCTCAGCAAAATGTTGCCGTAGGCGCGGTCTTTCCCGATTTTCAGGAGGATGTCCAAAGCGGCTTCGCGGGCGGAGGGCATAAGATCAGTCCTTGATAGCCTTTTATTGATTTCCGAGGGTACTCACCCGTCCGCCGGATTTTGACAAATCGCCCCGCCGCGCGGCGGGGCGATATAATGCAAAGCATTTGCCAACATGCAAACAGCGCGGCGAATGTAAAACGTCATATATAAGGTAACCTCTGTAAACCTTTTTTGTCATTATGAGCGAAGCGAATGTGCTCAGGATGACAGTTTATAGTACATCATCCCAGAAGTAACTGCTCATTGTCATTCTGAGGCGAAGCCGAAGAATCTTATACCGGAGTGCGAAAACATTAGCCTCCTCTGTCCACGTCGTCGGCAAATGTTTTCTGCATCCGGTATAGATCCTTCGCTACGCTCAGGATGACATTTGGGCCTTTATTTACGATACGTTGTAATAGAGACTGCCATAATGCTCATATCCAAATGCCGCCTTTACCCCACAATCGCCAGCGTATCCCTGGCGATGACCAGCTCCTCGTTGGTCGGCACCACGAGCACCCTTATCCCCGACCCCGGCGTCGTTATCTCCGTCTCCACGCCCCGCAGCGCGTTCCTGGCCTCGTCGACCCCGACGCCCAAAAACGCCAGGTATCTGCAGACCTCCCGGCGCACCAGAGGGGAGTTCTCGCCGATGCCGGCCGTGAACACGACCGCGTCCGCGCCGTTCATCGCCACGAGATATTCGCCTATCGACTTGGCGACCTTGTAGAAGAACACCTCCAAAGCGATCTTCGCCCTCTCGTTCCCGGCGTCCTTGGCCGCCTCCAGGTCCCTGAAATCGCTCGACACGCCGGAAAGCCCCAAAACGCCGGACTTTTTGTTCAGTATATTCTCGACGTCCTTGGCGGAGATGTGCTCCTTCTGCATGAGATACGAGATCACCGCCGGGTCGATGTCGCCGCTTCGCGTGCCCATAACGAGCCCTTCCAGCGGCGTGAAGCCCATCGTCGTGTCCACGGACTTCCCGTTTTCGACCGCGCATATGCTGGCGCCGCCGCCCAGGTGGCAGGTTATGAGCTTCGCCCTGTCATAGGGCTTGCCGATGAACTGCGCCGCGCGCTCGGAGACGTATCTGTGGCTGGTCCCGTGGAAGCCGTACTTGCGTATCTTGTATTTCTCGTAGTATTCGTAGGGGAGCGCGTAGAGGTACGCCTTCGGCGGCAAGGTCTGATGGAACGCCGTGTCGAAGACGGCGACCTGGGGAATGCCCGGCATCAGTTTCTCGCTGGCCTCTATGCCCACCAGGTTCGGCGGGTTGTGCAGCGGCGCTATGTCGCAGCATTTCTCTATCCCGCGCTTGACGTCCTCGGTTATGACCACGGAGGCGCTGAAATATTCCCCGCCGTGGACGATCCTGTGGCCGATGGCGTTTATTTCGCCTATTTCACTTATCACGCCGTGTTCCTTGTCCAGAAGCGCGTCCAGCATCGCCCCGACGGCCTCGGTGTGATCCGGGAGCGCCACGTCGGCGACGAACTCGTCCCCGTCGGCAGGCGAGTGCTTCAGTCGCCCGTCGATGCCGATCCTCTCGCATATCCCCTTCGCCAGGACGTTTTCGCCGTTCATGTCGATGAGCTGGTATTTAAGCGAAGACGAGCCGCAGTTGAGAACCAGGATGTTCATACGATGTCTCCTTTCAGAACCCGATTAAAGAATCTAAAATACGTATTAGTCGCTTTGCGCCTGAACGGCGGTAATGGCGATTACTCCCACGATGTCCTCCCAGGAGCAGCCCCTGGACAGGTCGTTCACCGGTTTGGCTATGCCCTGGGTTATCGGGCCGTAGGCCTCCGCCCCGGCGAGCCGCTCCACCAGCTTGTAGCCGATGTTGCCGGCGTCCAGGTCGGGGAATACGAGGACGTTGGCCTTTCCCGCCGCCGGGCTGCCGGGGGCCTTGGCCGCGCCGACCGACGGCACTATGGCCGCGTCGGCCTGGAGCTCGCCGTCGACGGTCAGGCCGGGCGCGAGTTCCCGGACGATTTTCGCGGCCTCGGCGACTTTATCCACGTCGGGGTGCTTGGCGCTGCCCTTCGTGGAATGGGACAGCATGGCCACCACCGGCTCCGCCCCCACGAGCCTCCGGAAGGAGCCCGCGGCGCTGACGGCGATCGCGGCCAGTTCCTCCGGGTTGGGGTTCTGGACCAGCCCGCAGTCGGAAAACACGAATATCCCCTCTTCGCCGTAGCCGCAGTTCGGCACGACCATCACGAAAAACGTGGAGACGAGCTTCGCGCCGGGGGCGGTCTTCAAAACCTGGAGAGCTGGCAGGAGAGTGTCCCCCGTGGAATGCACCGCGCCGGAGACCATGCCGTCCGCCTCCCCGCTCTTGACCAGCATGACGCCGAGGCGAAGCGGGTCCTCCAGGAGGAGCCTCCCGGCTTCCTCCCTCGTCATGCCCTTGGCCTTGCGCAGCTCGTAAAGCGTGTCGGCCAGCTTTTCCATGCCGTCGTAGGCTAATGGGTCGATAAACCGCGCCTTTTGGCCCAAATCGGAGACGCTTTGCTCCGAAAGCCCCAATTCCCCCGCCTTTACCAGTATATCTTCTTTCCGGCCGATTAGTACGACGCCGGCCAGATTTTCGGCCAGAGCCGCGCACGCGGCCCGCAGATTCCGCTGTTCAAAGGATTCCGGCAGGACGATGGTCTTTTTGTCCGCTCTCGCCCGGGCCTTGGTGGATTCCAGAAAGTTCATGGTCATGCTCCTTCGTGTATGGATTATGCGGACGCTTAAATTATTATATGCACTTTGGGAGTATAGCACCGCTATGGCGGGGTTGCAAGGGGTTTCATGGGAGTAGGCTCTGATAAATTATGACTGGAATGATGATAGTCGTAAAAAGCGTAGATGCGTTGTTATACGGGCGGCAGAACGCCGCCCCCACAGTCAAAACGGCGAATTATCAGGATTTTGTAGGGGCGGCGTTCTGCCGCCAAGCCCACAGCGGTCTTCCACCGCCTAGTTTCCAGTTTCTAGTTTCCAGTTTCTAGTTTCTAGTTTCTAGCTGCCGTTCATGCCGGGCGCGCCAAAAAAAGGCGCGCCGGGGGCGGCGCGCCTTACTAAATATAATACATTGCCGATACTTGCAAATAACCGTTCGCCAATACGCCGTCCGTATTGGTCAAGAATCGGCGTCATACGAATCTCGATTAAAATCTTCACAGTCTGTCGCCGAGAACGACGTTGAAGCGTTCGGCGTTTCGGCTCCGCCTGTGAAGTTTTAATCTGAGATTCGTATCAATCCCCCTGCGCGTCCGCGATGGCCTTCGTTTTATGGACGGTCCCGTGCGGGTGGTGCGGCGGGGCGTATACGGTGAACACTTTCAGGTCCCCGCAGCCGCCGTTGACGATGTTGTGCCACGTGCCAAGCGGGACAAAGACGCCGCTTCCCCTGGTGACCGGCGCGCTGTAGTTCAGTTTGTCGCGCGCCGGGCCCATCTGGACGGTTCCGGAGCCCTCGACGATATATATGAACTGATCGGTGTCGCCGTGCATCTCGAGGCCGATCTCCCCCTGCCTGGGAATGCTCATGACCGTCAGCTGCAACTCTTTGCCCGTCCATACGGCGGCGCGGTAGTTCGGGTTTTTCTTCGCCACTCGGGATAATTTGACGGAGTACGGCTCCGGCCCGTGATCCGCAAGGCTGGCTTTCGCGTTTGCCGCGGCTGCGACGCTTTCGTCCGCGACCACCGCGCTTTCGTCCGCCGCGGCGGCGCTTTCATCGGCCGGGCCAAAGGCCGTGTGTATGCTTTCGTCGGCAACCGCCGCGCATTCGCCGGCCGGGGCGGCTTCCGTTTGTACGCTTTCGTCCGCGGTGACCGCGATGCTTTCGTCCGCATAGGCCGCGCTTTCGCCGGCCGGGCCAAAGGCCGCTTGTATGCTTTCGTCCGCCGGGGCGGCGGCCGCGCATTCGCCGGCTGGGCCAACTTCCGCCTGTACGCATTCGTCCGCAACGACCGTGACGCTTTCGTCCGTAAGAGCCGCGCTTTCGTCGGCCGCGGCCACCATAACGGGGGCGACGGACACAACCATTGCCAGCGTCAGCACGATGGAAAATATTTTTTTCTTCAACGCAATGCCTCCTTTTTTTAATTGAGTCATAGGTTTTGTCCTATGGGCGTGTCTGTTAGTATATGCAATCTCGGCAATGATATGTAGGGAAGCCGGGCGGCCACGACAAACGCGTGAAAGTATTTCTGCATAAAATTAGAGTTCCTTTTGTTGTGCAATTTTTATGTTCATGCGTTTGTCGTAGCCGGGCGGCAAACATATGGACATAACAAATGGCATTGCAGAAACAGATCAAAAGCGGCAGGAGCAGAGCCCCTGCCCTACATGGGTCTGTGCGTTTTTCCATAAATTAGACTGACCTGTGCGATTTGATTTGACCGTTGAATCCCAATGATATATATTAGTCGGGTAATCCCTGTAATTTTTCAAACGGAGGCGCGATATGATAACGACGGCGGAACTGAGCGAGCTTTTGGAAATAATCGGCGCGGCCCACAGCGACCCTCACCGCGTGCTCGGTATGCACGAGATCGTCTCGGGCGGCGGGACGGCTTTGGCGGTAAGGGCGCTGATCCCCCAGGCTTCCGGCGTCGTTGTCGTCGACGCCGGGGACGTTTCCAAAAAATACGCGATGGAAAAAATACACGGCGACGGTCTTTTCGAGGCCGTCATACCCGGCCGGGACAAGTGGTTCATGTACTATTTCGAGGTTAGGGGCCATAACGGCGAGAGGTGGACGGCCTACGACCCGTACAGCTTTTCGCCGGTTATTACGGATTACGACAGGTTCCTCTTCGCGAAGGGCAGCCACTACGAGATATACAAAAAGCTCGGCGCGCATCCTATGACCGTCCAAAACGTGGACGGCGTCCTGTTCGCGGTCTGGGCGCCGAACGCGAGGCGCGTGAGCGTCATCGGCAGCTTCAACAGCTGGGACGGCAGGCGGCACGCCATGCGCCTGCTGGGCGAGTCCGGGATATGGGAGCTTTTCGTCCCCGGCCTTCGCGACGACGACCGCTATAAATTCGAGATGCGGACAAGCTCCGGCGCGCTGATCGAGAAGTCCGACCCCTACGGCAATTTCTTCGAGCTGCGGCCGAGCACGTCCTCGCTCGTGTGCGACATCGCGGGCTACGCCTGGGGCGACGGCGAGTGGCTGGAAAACCGCGCGGCGAACGACCCGCTGGACGGGCCGATGAACATTTACGAGGTGCAGCTGGGCTCCTGGAGGCGTGCCGGCGGGGACTTCGGCAGGTTCCTGAGCTATACGGAGCTCGCGGCCGAGCTGATCCCGTATGTGAAGGAGATGGGCTATACGCACATCGAGCTCATGCCGGTGGAGGAGTACCCCTTCGACGGCTCGTGGGG
>JGI20166J26741_11142226_pt1 | contig 14291 bp, 10 predicted proteins | sample TergutCu122P5_FD_26741 | JGI IMG/M metagenome (IMG submission 26741)
TTGTTTCATAATGCTACGTTTTTTGGTTCATGTATTATTCACATTTTACATACAGGGTGTGCTAAAATTTTTAAATAAATTCGGTGGGCTAAGGGTTAAAGTGCAATCACTGTCTACTTTATACAGGGTGTATCAAAATGATTGCAGTGGGTTCAATCTGCCATTACGACTTTGAAAACACACGCATTAGTAAGTTTTCCACATGGAACGAAACAGCAGGTGTTCAAGTTTTGTGCACATGCACAATCCCACTCCCCTCATCTCTCTCTGTCTCTGACGTAACAAAGCGATAATGGCGACTCCGGAGCAGAGAGCGTTTTGTGTGCTGCAATTTGTGAAGCATGAATCAGTTGTTTCTGTTCAGCGGGCATTCCGACGAGAATTCAACAGTGTAGGACAAAGTGTCTGTGCCACCACAACCCGTGAGCATACATGATATGAAGAAAAGAATCACCATGGCTCTGAAGACCATCACACCTATCTTGCTGATCAAAGTGTGACCGGAATTGGACTGTCGTCTCGATGTGTGCCTTGTGATGAAGGATGCACATATCGAACATTTGTAGACACGTATCATAAACTTGTAGAGTTACTCTTTCATTTCTACTAATATCTGTAATTCTGTTCACCCTACTTGTGAATATAATCAACTTCCAAACTGCTCCAATCATTTTGATACACGCTGTATAGTTTCTGACTCTTATCTCTTGAATGTGGATTATGCTACTTCTCAATGCCAAAGCTCTATGCACCTAAAACATGCAGTGGAATATTCTGATATTTGTTAGTGGTGTGCAAGTACCAAACTGTCCTCTTCCCAGGATCCCAAACCAAAATACACACCTGGACTTGCGTGATGGTGAATCATACTCAGGTGATGAATCCCGATTATCTCTGCTGCTCTCCTTACTACAGTCACAAGTAGGCAGGCCAACCGCACAAAGTGATAAAACAAACAGAAACCAACACATGCTCACTCACATGTCATGCTACCACAACATTAACAACCCACAGTAAGACAACAAGCAACATATAACTACCTCAATTTTAAGGTGAAATTCTCTATGCTACTGGTGCTTCTTTAAACTTGTTCATACAATGAATGCAAGTGCAAATGAAAAAATAATTATATACACATAAAAAGTACCATGTTACATCACACAAAAATGTCAATGCATGAAAGGCAAAACTAATGCTACTATGCATTCCATACTTGTGTGAGGAAAGTTATATGTAATATATGACCTGTCCACCTGGTAATTAATTATTGATAAAAGTAGTAATTTAAGGTGTCTCAAAGGAATAATCTTGAGTGAATTATTAATATGCAACACAGGAATCAAAACACAACTCTCCACCTACTGTGTACTTGTTCATCAACATTTCTGTCATCATCACTCCAAGCTGGCAATTCCACATTCCTTTACAAGTTCACAATATTTGCTGCCATGAAAATACAGTTCAGAAACCAACCACTTTCAGACAACTTTCCTGCAAGCAGCAGTAACCGATTCATATCAATGATACCACTAATCCAAAATTTTATGGGCATGACACTCTAAAATCAGACCAATTTCCTGTGTTAGGTTGTCCAGAATGCAATATGAAGCTCATCACTGAACATTACACAGAAAAATTCAGGACACTAACGCCAGTTTATACGTTTGAAGGAAGATGTCTTACAGGAATAACTAAACTACTATGCATTTGTGGCAGGAAATGTGATATATACTTCAGCCTACATAGTACTAAATAGTAAATACTACATACTAAATAGTAAACATGTCCCTGTGCTTAAGCAATAAGCAGAAGTGGAGGTACGTTCTATGACATTTCACTTTGGCACTAGATGGTCCATACCAGCACAGCATTAAAAGAAATGAGACACTGCAGGCCTGGAAATAATGGCATGTAGCGAACAACAAAATCAACATTTAATTATCAACCTGGAAATTAATTATCTATTCAATCACAATAAATGGTTATTAATCATTATGTGTTTTGCTTTACTCTATCCACCAGCAAGTAATCAAACTATGTGACACAAATAAATTGAAATAGATGAAACAATATCAATACAAGCTATCATCATCAGCCAAAGTTTCTCAAAAACATTCTATGAACATATTTATTGCAGTTGTTTCTGATCCTGTACATATTCTGAACTTAATTTTACAGGAAGTTTATTTTTCAAATCTACATGACATGTGACTGAATAAGTGGCATCTTCTTTGTATTTTAATTCTGACACACATTTCCCACCAGGGCTAGCATAGTTTCTCAACACTTCTTCCAGTGGACAGTTGATTGTATGGAATATATTACAAATGAAATGATAATCTCATCAGTGACAGAACCTTATGCATCTCTCTTTACTATCAATCCAACTACTGACAATATTGCAAAAGTCAAACAAGAGAGGCAATGTATGTATACACTAAGGTGTGTTCGTGCAACCATTGCTGCAGTGCGAAAGCAATAAGTACTAAACAACCTGGGTGTAGTTGTAGCCCTAGGTATCCAGCATGCAATGTGCATGTGCCATACTGTCATCTGTGGCCTGCCCCACTCTACAACATTTTTCCACATTATCTCATAAACAGCACGATTTTCGAAAAAAGTTATTGAACATAAAATGTGTGTTCTGATTTTCTCCACAATGTTTGTCTGAAACATTTTTCATTCTAAGAAGAATTAAGCGAGATATGATTAAATATGTATATTGGTCATCATGTAAAGTACCTGTTATTCTTGTCTAATTGTAATGAAACTTGAATTTTCTTGACAGATTTAAAAAAACTCAAATATCAAATTTTATGAAAATCCATCCAGTGGGAGCCTAGTTGTTACATGTGGACAGACAGACGGACGGATGGACAGACATGATGAAGTTAATAGTTGATTTCTGCAATGCATATGTGCCTAAAAAACGGGGAAGGTACTTGTAAGAAATGGCAGAAAAGTAAATTATTTCTCTTTACAACCAGTGACGAATGGTAAGCACTATTAACACATACTTGAATGTGCGCAGCATTACGCAGTGCACAAACTACATCCATGCAACTTCATTCAGAAAGTAATGTATAAAACCAGGTATTTTGGACTAGTCCATAAAGAGATCAGGTTCATACTCACGAAGGTGTTTTGGGCCTTGAAAACTTGCGGTCTTTGGTTTGCTGGGCACCTGATGGTGGTTTCACCTGTTGTCTGGGCTTGCACACACTGTCTACCTCAGGCTGACGCTTTGATGTATTTTCCATAAATTCTCTGTGGTCAGAGATAAGACTTTCTAACGTTGGTATGTCATCAGGCAGGGGCTCAGCTTCAAGGGTTAATAATGTACTCTCTAGGCCAGCCAGCCAAGCCAGCAGTTCCTCCAAGAGTCCTTCCAAATCACGCAAAGAACGCAGATGTTCTTTTAACCGCTGTTCTCTCTGCAAGTCACAGAAAACATTACATCACAGGAGGGTAAAAAAACATATTCTCATAGTATTGGTTACAGTAATAATTTTAACTAAACTTGATGTGGCTTGTATTACATCCAGCATTGTGAAATACCAACCTGTTTGGCCCATGTAGACACTTCTTCCCAGCGAGACTGGATGATGGTAATCCAGTGTTTGATGACCGTTGCACCATCAGGATGGGCTTTAGCAAGTATCTGTTGTGCCAGTGCAATTGTATGATCTTTCTCAAGTTCCTTTTCAGCCATTTCACGCATAAATCTGTGATTTTAAGATATGATTACTATTTGGGTAAAACATGATACAGTTTCATGATCTATTTTTCACAGAACAAAACATAATGTTAACAAACTTCCTGATACACTGATTTGTAGTATAACATATGGAAACAGTTCATATTCTAGAAATACTATTCTTAACATTAACAACGATGCAGCAAATAGCTGCTACTGTAGTCAGTCTAGCCTACGTACTTGTCATGTTCAGTCAACTGGTTGCAGGTCTCCTGTTCATCCTCAGGTAATGGGCCTGCAAACCTCAGTTTCATTTCTGCGTCTGACAACCATTCCAGAAGCATGTGTACAGCCTTGTGCAACTGTTCAGCCTGCAGAGAAACAAAACTTGAAACTCTGTCCTATATCCACATGCATCACTTTTAAATTTCAGCAAAATCACCAGGTTCTCACCTCCTTCAGTGCATCCTCCAATCGAATAGATTTCTTTCTGCTCAGAGAAGATACTTTGTCCCACAGACCTTTGAGCTCTGACAGCTGACCTCGAATTGTTGCAGCGTCAGTGGGAGTTGCCTTTGCTTCAAGCTCTTGGCCAGTTTCTTTAACAGACTCCATTTGAGCAGCACGATTTGCAAGATCTTCCTCAAATGTCTGTTACAAGAATGAAAAATGATAATACAAGTATCACTAATGGCCTGAGAAAATGCCAATTAATTACACTACAAACTGGATACCAATCACTGTCTGAGGTACATTTAACCCTCTACAAATGATATACACATATATCTGCCATGTACATTGTGACATTAAATATATTTCAATTTATATCTACTGCTATTTTCTTTACTGAATTCCCTAAATATGTACCAGAAGTCACAATTAATGGTCTAACACCAGAAGCAATTTTTTACATACACCAGGTAACAGCACTACATGAATGTAAGAGATAATGATGTCTGACTTAAAAAAAAATCTTCTCATAAAGGGTTAAAACACACACACTCTAACTTTTTTTTTAATTTCCAATATCAGCAGCAGTGGTTGAGAAAGAACCATGAACTCATTGTATAACTCAATCTCACGATTAGTATTAAAAGAGTACTGGGCTATATCTTGTGCTATGCATTAACTCTGGAAATAAAAAAAAAGTTTAGAAGCATGTGCGTATAATGATGGACACATCAACACAAGAGTAAAATCAATTCCTGAGATGTCACATGTATCAAATAAACCTCAGACAACACTGGAAGCAGTAAGGACTAAATCTACAACCCTCTAAATATTAAACTTGTATACTAACCATCAGACCATCTGTCAACAAAATAATGATCAACTGTGTGGCAATGGTCACAGAGCTAACTTATGAAGTGTGATGCACATTCAACACACTTCACATAAATGGCAGTAACTGGGATTATACTCAGAACCCTCTGAATGCTAAATCTATACATTAACCACCACACTGTCTGTCAGTACACCAAGATAGGTGTAGAACCAACTCACAAAGTGTCAGACTGGTATATCATCGTATAAACATCAGAGAGAAAACACCGTCTAGCATCATTCTGGCATAAACACACGCAATGTACCATGTAATTCAATGAAGACAAAATGGGTATTCTTCACTGATTAGTATTTTTAATTACAGAGTACATTTTTATTCTGCTGGTTACACATCACATACAGTTTTGTTCGTTCTGTGCTAATTAACAGAATTCACTCAGCAGAACCAAACAGTATGCAATAGTGAAGAAAGGATAAACACAACACAACAACCAAACCATAAGTTCCAAAAATTGTGACTGGAACTGAATTTGTAAGTGAAAATCTACCTCTGAAAGAAGTTACATAATCAAATAAAAACAAATGCTTACACAGTTCTATAAAATTAAGTCAATTTTTTACATCACTTCAAGGGGACAAGTGTAGTTTTCAGCAAGCACACTGTTGCATTATAATGCCATTTATTTTGCTTTGGAATATTCTGAATATGACCAACGGATAATCCCCACACATACATGGTACATGTGATCATGCAACCACTATATGTGGAACGCCAGGACCTAAACTCACCTTGTGCTGCTCTACAAGTGCCATAACAGTGTCCAGGTCTCCATGAACAGGACCTTCTTCTGACAAAACCTTCTCCACCTTTCGTAGCCATTCCAGCAGTGCCTGGACAGCATCTTTGAACTGGCCAGAATACAGCAAAGCTTCTTCCAGCTTTCTTTGTCTAAGACAACAGATTGCACAGATTGAGACAGGTCCTACATAAAATATAACAAGGAAAGAAAATACAGCCAAACAAAGGCTAACAAACCTATGAGGATTAGGCAATATGTATTTGTTCATATATATGGTGTTTTTACTTTTTCTTCTTCAAATGCACAGGCTCTGTAACACTACATGTAAAGAAGTTTGAACATAATGAATCTGAAACAATGGGTAAAGCTTTACTCTGTTTTACATAGGTTCTATTCCATTATATGTGCAAAGTGCCTGATGTGCACCACAAACATCTCAGGACAGGTGGCCTCCTGGGCATGAACAGAACCCAATATGCCAATACACAAACTGCTAACCACAGAGGCACAACATGTGGTGATTTCAGAATAAACATATAACTTTCTCTATTAAAAGACTGTGTAAGAACAGGATATAAAATTTTCCTTTGCATGGATCTAATGCAAAAACTAATTTTAACACTTTTACTTATTATGAGGGGCAGTGAGAACACTATATAATGTAGATGGAAATAAGAAGTAAAGAACTCTTGAGTCTCTCACCTATCCACTGACTTTGCACATACAGCATTCCACTTGTTCTTAAGCTCAGTCATCATCTGCTTGAGAGCTGGCTCATCAGATTTGGGTGCCCGTTCCTTCAGCGTCTTTCCTGCCCTCATTGTGGCATCATAAGTTGCTTGCTTGCCAGACAGAGCACGCTGGAATTCACGATGTTTGGCAAGACGGGCCTTAATTCTTTCAGGATCATTGCCAACACCAGAAGCTTCAACTGCCAAGTCATCTAAGCTCTTCTCAGTTTCTCCCAGCCAGGACATCAACACAGACCTAAAAACACAATTTATATTCTTACGACAAATCTTCATTTACTGACATTCCACAGCCTGAAGTAGGCAAGCAGTTTTAACTATTATTTATTTATCATAAAAATCAAACATGTTAACACAGTAAATTACATAGGTGTACTCTAAAAGGCTTCTGCAGCACAAAAAAAGTGTATGAGATCATTGCATCTGCAGCAGTTCAGCAGACATACAGACATTTCATTATGCACTGTTTTTAGATCAGATAATACTTAAAGAGTGAATTAATTATGCAACATTAACACAATTACTGATTTATTATTACACAATGAACATAGCATAGTTAGGATGACATGAATGTTCAGACACAAACTAGGTAGCAATACACAATTAGTGACTGTGTGAAGTTATTAAATTAATTCTATGTGATAAAGGTGGCTGAAATGATGTAGTAAAAACAGGGACCTGCTACAGGCTGAAGTGGGCGAGAGTTTCCACACCCATCCAGACCGTCCCCAAGGCTCACCCAGCCTCCTACACAATCAGCATCGGTTCTCTTTCCTGGGGGTAAAGTGGCCAGGTTGTGGCAATGATCACTCACCCCCTTCTGGCACTAGGGTGGAGCTGTACCTCTACTTCCCCTCTGTGGCTACTTGGCACGCAATGGCACAGTTTCACCGTTTGTTATTCTACGTGATAAAGCTGTTCTGCTGTGGGAAACAATAAAAGAAATGCCCCGATCTTATCACTAGCCTTTCAGCTCCTTCTCAATCTTCACAGCAGCCACTTTCCAGAAAGTTTAACCCCCCAGCCCCACACCACCATGATTTTACCCTAATGTATTATTCTGAATTGTCCACCTATGTCTTTGCAGTTATTGCACGAAAAAACTGGATTTGAACACACTCATTCAACAGGACGTCAGGTATGAGGAATAACCAATTGTAAGATTGTACCAAGGTACCAACTCACCAAGAATCATGGAACTCGCGGGCCTCTTTGTAGCCATGATCGAGTGCTCGAGTTCGCTCTGCTGACTTGCTCACCACCCTTTCCCAGCGGTGCTGAACACTGATGAGCAGGTTCTTGATTAGGATCACATCCTGTTTTTGACTGAAGTATTTCAGGTGCGTCCCTTTCTTGTCTAGATTGAGCATTGTTTCTCGATGAACACCAACATCCTTCTGGAAGGCTTTGTGTTCCTCTATTTGACCCAGAATTGTTTCCATCACACGAGATACAGGCTTCAAACTGCTCAAGATCTTTTCAGCATTGGTCAACCAGTCAACAAATGCCTATAACATAACAATAACTAAATAAAACTCACTCCTCAGAGCTTCACAATGGCTGCCATTATTCACTTCTTGTGTCCACAGTCTACCTGTACAAGGGTTCTAAGCTCACCTCTAATGGGTTTATATTTCTTGTAACTGGATAATGAGATGGCTGTATCGGTACCATGATTATCGGATCCTCAAATGTACCAGAATATATGACAAACTTACATATAAGACAACTACCCTTCACAATCTTCAATTTTCAGGAAAATACCTATACAAAATATGTTTTAATCTGTGCATGATTATAAGATGACTCCCATTTCTCAGATGATGAATTAGGAAAAAAAAATTCTTATCGTACATTCAGGTCAAATATGGCATGTCTTTTGTAAATGCACACATAATGTAACTGAGTTGTCTACTTACATATCCATGAAATGAGGGTGGCATGGAATAGTCAGATCTGGTACACACCTGTTGAGCTTCCTGTGGTATTTAAATACTGTACATACCTGTAGATTACCACCATCCTGTGCCGTTGTCATGAAATCTGGGAACCTTAACTTCCTGAACCCTCTGGGCCACTCCAGGCCTGTAACGGGACTGCTTTACCTTTTTTTACATACCTGTAGGACTTTGTGGGGTACTGAGAACTGCCACCTACCTGTAAAGCTTCACAGGATATTTAAAGCTGGTACACACCTGTAAAGCTTCATGAAACTCTGTAGCCTCCTTGAGAGCAATTTCCAGTTTGATCTTCTTATCCGAAGCTCGGGCAGTGACACTATCCCAGCGATGTTTAAGCGTACGGAGATTGTGCTGCAAGTTGTTAGCTGCTCCTGACCCTGACTTCTTCAGGTACTCCTGTCCTTGCTGCAGAACTGTCTCTACCTTGGGACGATTCTGCTCCAATTCATTGTATACTTCCTGTGGTTTTAACATTGCAAAATTAATAATCACTTCAATTTGGCAAAACACACATCCCTTCTTTTATCTTTTGTGGTGAAACAGATATAACATTTCATCAGTATTAGTGAAGATCATATGTAGAAAAGGTCCAGGAATTCTTCAGAAACTACTCATACCAAGACAATCAAGTAAAACCCTATATTTGAGATACTGAACATTTATTACTATGTAATCAAAACCCACTATTGGACCCTATTCTGCACCAGTTCAATCCAGTCTATACCTTGATGTTTCCAATGACTGTAGTGTAAAGAGACCCTGAAGATGAGGGCACCATGATCCTTTAAAATGCCTGGAACTACTCATCCAACAACAGAGCATTGAATCTTAAGCAACAACGCTGTGAGAAAGTCATATCTCAGCTGGTATTATATCCATCATCTAACAAGTAAGAAAGGTTGAAAAACACCCTGTTTTAAGTTGCATATAAGAATCCCACAGGTAAGAATAAGAACAGAATATCATACCATGAATCTTTCCAGCTGCTCTGATGCAGTCTCAGGCAAGCCACCCACAGGTTTTGAAGCTGCTATAACTCCATCAACATCTCCAAGCCATGACAGAAGATCCTGAATTTCGGCATGAAACCGCTGAGCCTCCCGCAGGGCATCTTCCAGTTCATGCTGTCTATCAGCTGCCTTCGCAAGCAAATCTCTCCAACGTCGGTTCAACTGTGATAACTTTTCTTGTGTGGCAGAAGCCTCTGCTGTTCCTTTACCTGATTCAATTATCTGGCGACCTGCATCATTGAGTGTATCCACACTTGTTTGATGTGCTTGGATATCATTCACCAGAACCTGTTACCAACACAAACAGTTCCACTGTGGTTTACCAGGTGTCATTATGGCGGTACACAACAGCATAACATATCAACATCCTTTTCCATAAAATACAAACCTGAAAAATCCGTCATAGTATGGAAATAACTGATGTTTAAAAAAGCATACATTTGTGTTTGAATATTCAAGGTTAACTGCTTAAAGTTTTGTTACACTTGCATTGGCTCCTGTAGGTATCACACATTCCTTTCTAAAAAATTAACACTTTTGCTACCTTAGTGTTCCCTTGAAACTACACTTTAGGAGTAAACAAGCATACAAAAGAGCACTGGGACATGTACACCTGAAGGGTGAAACAAGCGCTGTGTATCTAAGGATTATACTCTGACTTATGACTGTACACCAAAGCTACAAAAAAAATTATCAATATGTATACTCTTCTGAGTCCAACAATCATACAAAGTGGAAAACAAAATTTATACAAGGAATTAAAATAAGAACATAGTATAATATCCAAAATTAGGATATTTGGCAAAATCGGACAGCAGACACATCACGAGCAAAGTCTGTCAAACCAAGTACACAGTGCTGTGAATGTACACTCAGTGACAGTGACATGTATTACTCATGAATGGCAATAAAATAGTAGATAAACGAACACGCAGATGGTGAATACGTGACTGCTGGGGAGACCAGGTTGGGGATGATATGCAAAACAGAGTAGAAAAAGAGGTGACAAAATATGACAGTGGAAGGAGAGACAAAAATGGAGACAGATTTGTCAGAAGCTGACTCATCCTGAAAATGTAAACAGCTAATGACTACTTGCATAAAGTATGGTTCATGTCAGTTAAGGCAGTAATGATATAAAGCTGTTTACACATAGCTTAATTATCTTCTTCCAGATGTCTTACAGAGAGCTTGTACTAAAGTATATAACAAAAAAATGGCTCACTAAAAATTTCAAAAGTAGAAGCATGGAAAATCATTTTACTTAAAATTCACAGAGTAGCAAACTTATAGTCACCTTCAGCTTTGCAAGTTCAACTTCAAGGACCTGTGGATCTCCAGCTACAGGTTTAAGTTCATCTAATGTACCATCTGTCTTATCAATCCAAACCAACAATTCTGCCAGAGCATGCTGGAACTGCCCAAGGCGCAACAGGGCATTTTCTAGCTGTCTCTGTCGTTCGACCATTCCACGCAGAAGTTCATCCCAGCGACGATTCACAGCAGAAAGTGGCTCCTTGATAGCTGCAGCCTGGTCGGCTGATGTCCGTTCAGTCAGCTCTTGTGCTTGTCTGCAAAAATTAAAGACAGCTTGAAAAACATCAGGGGAGGAGGATTAAGAAAAATCCACAGCTTGAAATATGAATGGACGAGCACAGCAAAAATGACAATAATGAAATGCACTGCTTTGGTTATACAATAAAACAGAATAATTTGTGCATTCTGAACAGATATGATTTATAACTTACTGGTCTTCATCTAAATAACCCTGACAGTCTTTATACACATTCTGAGGGTAAATGTACATGTAGTGGATTGTACGTGACTTGGATCCAATGACACTTTTGTATGGAGTTCCATAATGTAACTATATAAGAATTTGATGTTTACTAACACACTTCTTATATGAGTGTGTACATTCTATTACTTGTGATTCAGCTCTGTGGTTGTGAAAGGAATTTTCACTACACAATTCTTTAATGGTAACATGCTCACTCACTGCAGGTGACGCGCATGCTACTAATACATAATGACAACAACTTGTACTATCACTGTGAAATGAAGACAAGTGAAGATCAATATTAGGGATCAGCCAGACAAAAAAACGAAGAGTACAGTTTGTAAAGTTCATCCACTAAATGAACAATAACATCTAATGATAAAACAAACCCCAAAACTTTCACACTGGGTATTATCCTGTAGTTTGTCATTGTAAGACTACAATATTTCTTTTGGTTAGTTCAGTACTATAACCCAAATTCACCTTTCAGGTAGGAAAGTTATTATCCTGGCCAATGTGTCATGTGGTTTTCCTCAAGCTGATGCAACAATAATGTAACTGCTTCTTTGCTTACCCTTCCAATTTCATACACACACAAAAACGAACAGCAAATCTCAATCAGGAAGGGTGTGTTAATAACCATGCTCAGTAAATATCATGCAAAATCAACACACCAAACCAAGCAAAAAACTTGCCTTCGGAGAGCCCTGGATACATCATCATTCAGGGGGGTTTGATGGCAAAGAAAAAGAGAAACTGTCATTACTTCATACTGTATTTCACAACATGTCAGGGAAGTGGTGGAAATGTCAAAAATGAAACACATTCTTCCATTTTTAACTACAAAAATATGCTCCTGAAACAGTGCTAATTCTATCATGTATTGGCAAAAAATGTTGACCATCAGTCAAATACAAAACCATACGCAATGCACATAAGAATATACTTTGATTCAAGAATGCTAATTCCAGATTTCGGAAAAAAGTAAATCACCTGCTATGTAAAGCACAGTCCTTCAAGAGCAGCTAACAGAAGCTAACTCACTGTCCTGTCTTTTATGGAATGCAACAGTTTATTACCATGGTCACAAAAGATCACCGGCAAAACCACAATATAGACGTCTTCAAAACAATCTTCGACCTAGACATAACTTACATACTGATCTTCTGGAGTATACATGGCGTCTGTACAATTATTTCCAAAGATAAAGGATTCTGAATGCCCAGTGTAAAGTATATCAGACTGATCAGGTGGATGGTAAACATTTTGCAAACTGGCAGCAGAAAAGATGTCAAAAATAACAAAGAGATTTTTTCATGTGAATTCTGATTTCATTAGGAATAATGACCTAACTAAACCCAACCCCTAATACTAGCTAGTAAGTGAAGGTTCAATAGTGCTAATACCAAAGCCTGCCACTGACATGACCCTCAGTCAATTCTTAACAGTCACACAAAACTTATTATCCTGAAAATGCATCCACTTTTAAAGTCCACATTGTTTTTACACATAACAGACACAGATGGATTAAAACAATGATATAGCTAACAGTTACTTGTTTTCAATAATTTTGCAAATATCCACATTACCTTAACCCTTCCTGTATATGATACAGGCTAGCAACAATCTTCTCTGCTGTAAGACAAACATCACATGATCTGTGGTGTGACCCTGCAGCAATGACACATGAGAAACTGTGGCCAACCCAAGAAGAACAGCAGGACAAAAGGACTACTGTCAATTTCACTTTGAAACTCACAACAGAATTTGGACAGTGTCTAATGACAACACATTACTCAAGGTAATGAGATTAACAATTATGTGAAAATTTTAAAGGAAAAAATACAGCTACATTTTAAGTAGAATTTGAGGTTCTAACTTGCTGGTGGAGACAGCAGCATCTTTAAAAATGTTGGTAACCACTTACGGAATCACACAGTGCAGTCTAAATTGTATTTTGTTGCTACATAATTACCCCACACAAGGCTTGCCAGATTTTTTAAAAAAAGTCTAAATTTTAAACACATGATCAAGAACACAATGAGGATGCATTTCTACAAATTCTATCATATGCTAAAATTTTGGGAAAAATGTGTGCCCTTATAACAGGATAGAGTGTATTACACAGATTGCACTGCAGAAGGTTGTCATTTCCCAATATATTCCATTGTTTTTGAGGCCAAAGATGTTCTGTAACTTTGAACCAGAAATTCTTATGAACAGTGGCAAATGCAACACAACACATCTGTGAGACATTTACGCTTGTTTCAGCATTTACAAATGTGCCCAAAGTTGTAAGTCTGGCTTTAACTATAAGTTGACAAGCCAAATGCTTCTCAACGATTATTTACAACTACAGCTTCCGTGTAACTGACTGACTTAGCACTCCTCTTCCAACTTCAACGAAATGAAAGACCTGTGCCACAAAACTGTTGACTTACCTATTGAGTGCCTCCACCTTCACCATATGAGGGTCCACATCAGCCTTGAAGTCTTTCAGTTGCTCAATCTGCCTCTTCACTGCATCAATATCAGTGCCCAGAGCACCCATACCTGCAAACTTGTCTTCTGCACTCTCCAGGAACTCCAACAGATTCTGCAAACAACAATCAACATTAGGGACATGCAACCACTTACTATGCACAACTACTACTTGAAAATGTTATTCAAATGAATTACACAACAGTACAAACAAATGCATCACCCACGCAAGTACTAATGAAAATAATAATTCACCACTGCAAATACAAATGGAAGTAATTAATTCTGTTTAACCCTTTGGCGCCAGAATTTCGTTTTAAATTTTAGCACACCCTGTATTTAAAATGTGAATAATACAGGAACCAAAAAAAGGTAGCATTATGAAATAAATGGCATTTTGAAGAGAGAGAGAGAAAAAAAAACGGAGACTATGCAGCATATTTAAAATATTCAGTACGTATATTTGTTGAATAAATATATAAAATACAGCATCTGGAGGTTAGCTGTGCGGTACGACCCATATAGTGGC
>JGI20166J26741_11144449_pt1 | contig 14285 bp, 10 predicted proteins | sample TergutCu122P5_FD_26741 | JGI IMG/M metagenome (IMG submission 26741)
TCCCCCCAGCAGCGGTCTGATGATTGACATTCAGAAAATCGATGCTGTACTGTACTCATACTCAGTACAGAACATAAACAACTACAAACGTATACCCAGAATGACTATTACATAATTTTAATGTTATAATCATTCCAATAAGGGTGATGCACTACCTAGATTAGTGTGCTGGACTTCTATTCCTTTGTTCTAAAAAACTCCCTGAGGATGGCAACCCAGTGCCGAAACATGTACAAGTTTAATACTTGTGATGAATTGCATTTCATTAATTGCATATATAGGTTGATGCATTAATTGTAAGAATATGCAACATATGAGTAACATCAAATTTATTGTAACATGTCATAAGCTCCAAATTTAGTAACATCATTCATATATCAGTCTGAAACAGACACATTAACACTGTATTCATAAGGATAAATGCTATTAGAGTCAGAACTCAAAACACATAATTACTATGCTGAGCTGAAAATTCCCACTGATAACTTTTTATTATACTGGTGAAAAAGATGGATATCAGTGTAGGCCAATACAATCCAGCTTCATAGGCCAGTTGAAAATATCTGAAGCTTTCAGAAAGGTGTTCCTTATGCTAGTATAAAGATTTTCAGTAGTCTAACTTCCAGTATGTGAAATCTCAGAAATGAGAAATTACATTTCAAGGTAGCACTATGAAGATACCTTATTAGTCATTCTTTTTATTCACTTGCTAAATTTCTGATGCATAGAAAGTTTACTCCAGTGCCTAAAGTGCAGGTTGAGAATGTGGACTTTCGTTTTGATAAATTGAATAAACTTAAATTGAACAATTGGACAGAGGAAACAGAAGTTGTAAATGTGAGAACAAAGCAGCCTGCGACTAGAAGTCCAAAGAAGTAAAAAAAAAATTCAAAAGCCAGCTCAGTCTTATATACGTGCTCTGATAATAGCTGCAAGGAAGAAGAAAGAACAACTAGGAGCATTTGAAAATACTGATGATATCAGCATCAATCCTGCATCCACTCCTAGACAAACTGGCGTAACTAGGAGAGTGTCCACACGACAGTCTCAGACACCTCAACAGCAACATACAACATTACAACAAAACAGGCATCACAGTCAGAGATTAAGCCGGAGATCAAGTCCCTTCATTGCAAAAGTGCCTCATATGGATGAAGGGTATAATACTCCAGTGCCTAAAGTGCAGGTACTTAACTGTTTATGAATGGAATGTTTTGTAACACATTATTTTGTGATGAGAAGTTACCGTTATGTGGCGTTGATTTCTAAACATATTTGCACTTTCCTGACTAGTATCAAAGTTAAGAAGATGGTGTTATATCTGTGTGCACTGTTTGAAATTTAGTCTTTCAAGCCGGCAATCATATTATCATATGTGTGTAAAAGATACATGAGTAATTTCACTGTTAAATATTGTGTGCTTGAAATGCATGTGTTTTTAAATGAATGAATGAAAGCAATGTTGGTAGTAAGAAAATAAAGACTGATTTACTTTTCATGACTATATCTTACAATCTGTAATTTGTATTTTGTGGCTTATGATTTGTATTTAAGATATTTGCAATTGTATTACAATTTTGGTGCAAAGTTTTTAAATCTGCGTTCTATTTTATGTTATGGACATGTGATCTGGCGTGTGTTGTTATTTGTCGTACTTTGTGTTTGGGTACCATACTGATGTGACTTGTTTTATATCTGGCTGTCTTATGACAGGTTTCTGGAACTACAAAATACATGAATGAGTGAATGAATGCAGGAACAAATGTATGTATATATGTACGCATGTATGTATGTAGGTACGTGTGAATGTATGTACATATGTATGTATGTGTGAATGTATGTATGTGTGTGTGTGTGCGCGCACGTGTGTATGTATGCATGTATGTATATGTGTGTGTGTGTGTGTGTGTGTATGTGTGTGTATGTATGCATGTATGTATATATGTACGTGTGTGTGTGTGTGTGTGTGTTTGTGTGTATGTAATGAAATCTCATGTGGAGGAATTAGTATGAAACCATACAGCTAATATAGAAAGGTGCAGCAAAACTGCATGTTAAAGTGAAGAAAACAATTGCCATTTGAAATACAGATGGTCTTGTGTCCCCCATTACAGTTACAGCCATCCTACTAATTGCTACCAACACATAAACAGTGAAACTTAAAATGCAGTTTCTGGAGTAGGGAGAGTTACAGAGGCATTGAAGTCTGATAATAAGATGGGTCAGGCACTGATCAACTTATGCATTAGACTAGACATTGAAGTTACTTCTTCCACTGTAGATACAAATTAAGTAACTGTTTCTTCTGTTACAAGAAAACTCTTCATAGTATGATGTAATGTCCAAGAACCAAAAATATTTATCATTAATAATGTACATAATGTACTTCATGTCTTATGAAAGTATTAGAAATCAACAAATATGTTCTATAAAATCTACAAGTAACAGTTACAGTTTGGTAATTGTATCCTTGTGAATATGAAGTGATAAAATTGACAAACCTCCATATGTTTCTCAGCTTTTAACATTTCACAACATTTTTGCCCTAAGCACAGTGGGAGTACTACAGTAATGATGCAGTAACAGCAGCAGCAGCAGCAGTAGTAGTAGAAGAGCAGCAGCGTCATGATTGTAGTCATCGTCATCATCATCACCATCATGTGTGGGCAACTACATTTCAGAACAATACTGGTAATATGAATGGGAAAACAAATCCAATATCAACACAGAATACATGAAGGAAACAAAAATGTTAATATAAATTTACATAAAGTACATTAATCACACTGCTACATTATGGCAACATACTTCTAAAATCCATATTCTTGCATCATGAAAATGTTTACCATATTAGCACACAATGGCATTACTTTTCCACTATACTGGATATGGGACACCATCTGCCAAGATTTATTGCAGCAGAATATACAACTAAACATAACCACAGACAATAATCTTCTAAATAAAGAATTTCAGTAATATTTGCAACACAAATGTTCACTTTCAGTCACACTTGCAGGCACAAGACAGAATATTATTCCTTGCGCTGTTCCTTTACACAAAGGCAGTGTTTCTACATGTATCCAAAAACACATGTCTTGCAAACTTCTGCTGCATTTTACAAAAACCTTTACAAGCCTTTACAAATGAATGTAATGTTTAAAAAACATCTGTGCACCTATGAAAAGAGAAAATTGAAAAATTATCTCCAAGTGGTGTGGCACACATATTCTGGTTTCATACAGCTTGACAGTGAAATAACCATTTTGTCTACTCTTCGCAAGAAGCACTGTGCAAATCATAAATGCATTTACTGGATATGATATGCAAACCATTGACATTAATGTCTTGCTTCATTCTGTTTTCTGTGTAACAGGTGGAAACTCAGTGTCATCATCAAATCGGAATCCTCCCTTTGGTGGTGATTCTGTTGCAGCTGCCATCTCACGGAACCTCTCAGACTCTAGAAACATAACCAATGAAAAAATGCACTAAGTCCACAGACAAATAATGTATCAACTTTTCTCTCAAAGTTTACTGAAGTGGAAAATCCAAGTTACAAGTACTTACAACATGAGGACTAATGTAAGAGAATGGAAAGATACATTAGGAACATTAAAAATATTTGGTATCATTCACTCTTTGAACTTTTTCCATCACCCCAAGTTTAAAACAAAAATCAAAACTCATCATTTTATGCAAAGGATCAGACTCCATTCTCAGGTAAAGGAGTGAGGGCAATACCTCATCAGTTGGATCCAACAGGCAAAGATATTTTAAGCCTCTGGATCCAAGGTTCAGAAGAGCTTTGCCTCTTGGTTTTGCCAGACTAATCCTGTCCTAAAAACAGTGTGTCCAAAGACTGCATGATTCCAAACTTGGTATGACACTGTCAGAATTCTACAGAATTGTGTTACAAATGTATGTGAATTTTGTCTTCATTACTTCACCATATCTAAAAACTGAATCATTGAAGGTTACAAAATATTATATAAAAAAGATAAAAATTACATACTGTGCCAATTTGCTTCCTTTCAATTTATCCAATTATGAATAAAATAAATGATATAACTTCAATTTTTTAATTATACCAAGCTTGTTACTGCTAAAATAACCTGTGTTAGTTAGCAGTTTAACATTCCTGAACATCAAGATCACAAGATACTAAACCTTGTGGCTCTATGTTAGAAAAGAATTTCATAAAGAATGGATTAGTCCTGCACATCCCTCCTTAATAAGATAATATGAAGACAGGTACTGCAATAGAGTAACATTGAAGGTGTTCATTTCATAACAAATACCTTCACAAACACTTATGAAACTGGTGGTGGAGAGCATAAGAACAGACTGGACAATTGTGACTGTAAGCCAACATTAATTCTCAATCTTTCTGACACTGTTTCATAAAAACCAAAGCATGTTCAAGGAAATGAAAAAAACAGTAGACAGCTTTTCCTTCTCCACACTGCATTAGGTGTGACAGCATGCCATTATCCTCTGTACACAGAAGTTGTGTTTTGACAATTGAGAAATGGAAGATTTTATTCAAAGCCAAGTTTCCATGATAAAATATTATGTATTTTGGGGTCCTTAGTTGACATGTTATGCTTTCTATAATGTTTTAGCAGCACAGTGCAAAGAACCTGTGAATTCAGTGCCAAACCTTCCATGCAGGTTAGACTACATCCCTAGCCCTGTACTAGTAAGTTCTCAACAAGCCAGAGTGTATATTCTATATCTATTTCATAACCTACCAACATCAGATAACTGTGCATAACACTTCTGCAGTAGTGCAATAATTAAATTTCAGATAAGCAAAGCTTTCACTAGTAATATGCGTCATGGTACAATTTATCTTAATTATGAATACAGAAGTATAAACAATTACACAAATACCATCAAGAAGAGAATAATGGTAAGGCATAACAGAATGAACAAGAGTAACATAATTAAAAATATCAAACAATGTAATAACATACAAGAAAATGTTTAAAAAGTAGAACTCCAAATAAATACTACCATATGGCACTCAAAAACACAGCCCAGATACAAAATAGATACAGACACCTCAATTTCACAGTTCCTTTCAATCAGGATGCTCACATTTATTTCTCCACCAAAGTAACACAAATACTGCACAACTGAACTGCCCAAATTGGCACTAAACCCCACACCTTTCCATTCACTCGGCTTGCTTTATATAACTAAAGGTACAAATTATATACCATCTTCCACCTATGACAATGTCTGCTTTGTTTCTAAACTTCTTGTTATTAATTTAGGTTCAATATTTCTGGCAGGGAAATACTTTCTTGTTTCACTGTGTAGTAAATATTTCTTCATACATGTATTATACTACACAATTTAGAATGACAGAAAAACATTAAATAAAATAAAAGAAAATAAAATACACAGTTTTCTTTATCCCTCCAGAAAAAATAAGATTATAATTTCATCCTTCTTCTTTTCCCTACTGTCCATCGCCATTTCAGTATCATAAAAGAAGCACAAACAAGGAACTTGTCTAACATTCTGACAGGATACAGAGTTTCCAGAAAGTCTCTCATGGTCTTTGAAGTCTATATTCTTTTTAACTACAATGCACACTCAGAAAACAAAGCATTGGAATGAAGGTTAACTTAATAAGTTAGAGGCACACCAGACGTCCAACCCATACATTCCTACATATCTTTGCAAATACTAATTCAACAGCAGCAGTGATCTCCTATTTTAAGTTACCCACAGCTGGCAAATTTCCTAGTACACCCAAGCATGGCATGTTTGACACAATCACACAAAAAATTTGCAAGATCTCAAATCTCGTGATCTCAGAGACTGAATGATGGTGCTTCACATCCCTGTCCCATATCAAAGAAACATGAAAAGTGTTGCTGTAACCTTGCTGAAAAATTCAACTTTGTCTTCTTCCGAATCTGAAGAGGACCACAAAAAGAAGTCATGGGGCATAAGATATGGCAAATTTGGAGATCAGGTTATTGGACATGATCTGCCACTTATCTTATTATGATGGAAAACTCTGCCCTTATAGAAATAGTAAATGACATTAAAAATTTTCAAGATTGGCTCATTACATCAACACTATGATGCACTCAATGACAGGCCTCCTGGCACTACACAGGGAGCTCATATTTGATTTGATGCCCCATCACTTTTATTTTTTTGGTGCAGCTGTATATGAGTCAGTCTGCCAATTACTTTAACTCAAAATTTATAATACATTCCCTAAAACAATAAAAATCTTCAGGTTACGATGAAATAACACGATATTAAAAGCTTGTGCAGGTAAAACCACTTTACAAGAATGGAGACAAAACTAGTATGACAAATTACAGGCCTGTTTCATTAATAACGGTTTTTTCTATGGTACTCAATAAAGCAATACACAGTAGATTAAGCCAACACCTGCATACAACCAACATACTGGTCACAGAACAGTACGATTTTAGGAAAGTGATATCAACTGAAGATGCTGTCTTCTGACTGACAAATGGTGTATTCAAATCTATTAATCAAAAAATGCATGTTGGAGGAATTTTTTGTGATTTGGCAAAGGCTTTTGATTGTGTGAATCATAAAATTTTGTTAAGTAAATTACACTTCTATGGAATTCAAGGACTATCTGAAGTTTAGCTCAGATCCTATTGAACTAACAAAAGGCAGAAAGTTGGAGTAACAGCACCTAATACAGCTCAAAATGTTTTCTTTGACTGGCGTACATTGCAACATGGAGTTCCCCAAGGATCAATTCTAGGGCCTCTACTGTTAATAATATATACAAATTACTTACCCCTGAGAATAAATTCTGAATTAGAACCAATATTACTTGCTCATGATACAAGTGTCATAATTTCAAGCAGAAATATTGAAGATTTCTGTTCAGTGTCAAATTTAGTTCTGTCTCATATGATTAAATGGTTTGGTGCTAATAAATTAGTTCTAAATTTAGATAAAACAAACATAATGAAATTCATAACAAGGAATTCAGCATATAGTACATTAAATATTGGTTATAAACAAAAGAATATAGAAGGGACAGTGAATATAAAATTTATTGGTTTAAAAATTGATAACCACATAAATTGGAAGAACCATATTGAGGAAATGATTCCTAAGTTAAGTGCAGCATGTTATGCCATTAGGTCTATGGTCCATATCAGTAACATAAACACATTCATATCAGTATAATATGCATACTTTCATTCTATTATAAAATATGGATCTTGTGGAGCAATTCTCCCAACAGTGGAAATATTTTCACTTTACAAAATAAAATCCTCAGAATTATGGCTTGTGCAGAACCCAGAACCTCATGTAGAAGTCTATTTAAACAACTAGAGATTCTGCCTGTTCCATGCCAGCATACACTTTCATTAATGAGCTTCATTGTCAATAATCAGGAAATTTTTCAAACAAATTCATCTATACACAATATTAATACAAGGAATAAACATAATCTTCATAGGCCAAATGCCAATTTATTTTGTTTTCAAAGAAGTACATTCTGTACTGGCATAAAAATTTTCAACAGTTTACCACCTACTGTAACAATCCTCAGATGTGACATAAAAAAATTTAAAGCAGCATTAAGCAAATACCTACACACACACACTCCTTTTACTCTGTAGATGAATTTATTATGTGTAAAGAAAATTTATAACACTGTTTTTTGTAAAATGCTTGTAGTACTTTACACTGTAAATTTGTATTTTGTGTATTTATGACTTGTTCTGCAGCCTGCTGTCTTTATGACACACTAATGGATCCATGGAATGTGTGTGTGTGTGTGTTTTTTTTTTTTTAAGATTTTATTGACAACATGCTTCATTACAGAGTAATACTACATGTTTTAGTTTTCTTATACTATACTATATTATTAGGTAATAAAAATAGTTAATTTGTCATGGATAGGTATTACAGTCTAGCGAGCGATGTGCTTGTAGATATTTGTTGTATAAAGTACGTCATCCTGTATATGAACACGATCTTCTAGTGGAAATTATTTAGCAAGTACTAGTGTAAGCACCCCAAAATTAATTGTTTTGTACAGGTTATATATACCCAGTAAGTGCAATACAAGTCATTGTATAGTCTATTGCAGTTTGTTGAAATCTATAGATTTGACAAATTGTGAAAAGGCATTTAAATATTTGGCTACCAGATTGCTGTTGGTGGTAGACCAGGCCCCTCCGCCAGCCATTGTGTTGTTTCAAGGAGCTTCTTTGAAATTCCAGTATTTTGCATTCATATATTAAATGTTCAGGTGGTTGTTCCCCCTCACTGCAGGGGCACATCGGGTTGTCGGTTAATTTGAATCTGTGCATATAAGATTTTGTCTTCCCATGGCCAGTGACAATGGCAGTGAACTCTCGTGTTATTGGTATCTTCATTTTTAGTCTCTCCTCTACCGTTGGAAATAAAATGATCTGCATAGCGCTCCTTTCTCAGTACTTTCCCATTGTCTCTGCAATTTTATGAGCCCTTCCATCTTTAGTTCAGTAGCAACTGTTGTTGTTGGTATCCTATCGTACACTATGTTTCATTCATCAGCGTCCTGGGCTGATGTATGTATGTACGTACATACGTATGTATGTATGTATGTATGTATTAAATGTCGAACAGTGGCACAATGCAGCTGCTCAAGCAGTTAATATCAGAACTGTCAGAAATATGTGGGCTAAAACCAATCACTTTATGAGTTAAAATCCATTTCACTTATTTGAAACAGTGTTCACTGTTTCAAATTTGCACAATGATCAAGTAAAGAGAACCAACTGTCACCCCCACCCCCCAGCCCCAAGTGACTGCGGATACACAGCATAACAAGGAAGCCTGGGAAGAATAGTGGTGCCTATTTTCCTTCAAACATTTCCATTGATACAATACAGATAACAAGAACTCTACATACATACAATTAAGTGTTTTGTGTACAATTTATACCAGTAAGATTCTCCTTGTATATCCTCAGTTTCCTGGTTGTAATTGTTTACTGTTTCTCAGAGACTTTACAGGTATGTGTACGATTTATAGCCATGGCATATTTCACACGCCTAGTTGCACTGTTTCATTAGTTATCACAACCAAACTCAAAGCCAGATGTTGATTCCGCATAACTGCCATACTGTACAGGCTTATACAGAAGGACCTCTTTTAACAAAAGCTGTATTTTTCCAACAATAAACTGCCACATAAAAAACAGGAGTTGGAACAGCAGTTATGGTAACAGGCTACAGGGTAGAGGTACAGGGAATCACGCTGCAATTCTTGGCAAGGACACAAGATTTCTCTCTTCTCCAAAGCACCCAGATTGGCTCTGCAGCTGACCCAGCCTCTTATTCATTGGGTACAAAGGCCTTTTTCAACAGAAGTAAAGCAGACAAGGCAAGACGCTGATCACATATCTCCATCACGAAGAATGAGCAGTGCTATATTACTGACTTCATGATAAGCACACAAACAATTTCACTTTACTTTGCATGGCTGCTAAGACTGTATTATTCATAGCAAAGTAAATAGTTCAAAGGTGGGGTGGCAGCTAATCACATAATGTTCACAGCAAGTTTCAATTGGCTGAAAATGTATCATGGGTAAGACATGGTAATACCATAAAATTATCTTTCCTTGTAAAATAAGAACAAATGATATATACAGAAATTTCATTCAATTTTTCCTCTGTTGCTTGATTTGGATACTCAGACGGTTTTCAGACAATTATTTAACTTCAACAGTCTCTATTTAAAAGGGTATTTCTGTACAGAGAAATTAAAATGCCTAGTCTTTGAAATTCTTGATGCAGTAGCCAGAAACAATAATCTGCATTACCCCTAGTTTAAAATAAATGTACCAAAATACAATGTAATCAGACCTTCACAATTAATACACGAACTCCAAAAAGTAATTTAAACATACTCTCATAAAAGTAACATGAAGCTAACTCTGATATGCAGAGTGTGGCCCCCATAAATATGATGAATTCATTCACTAAAAGAATTGTATGGTATGGGTCAGCAAATGTTAGGAACTTAGTAGGCATACTACTAGAGATTTTAGTGTTATTTCATGATTATATGCATTACAACTTACTATGGCAGCAATAATATGTTATTCAGTGACTGTTACCAAACAACATGAAAATATTTCTGCATCCATTTGTTTGCACATACTTTAAAACATTTTATCCTTTACATTTGTAGAAATCTGAAGGAAATTCATAAAATGAGTATGTTATTACATTGTTATGAAGTTGCATAGCGATGTTATGCTCCAGACATACCCACAGTACCTGATATGGAGCCCGGAGAGCAGCCTTTCAATATTCCAGCGTAGCTATTTATGGAGCCTGGAGAAGAAGGCAATAAAACAAAACACGATGTGTCAGTTTACAACTGGGTCAGGACACGGAGATATAGGAAAGATATGGTGCAGTGCCATGAGTCCAAATCAAGTGAAATTAATCTTCAATCTAAACAATATCAGAGTTTTGAATTTTAATTTATTTAGACTTCAATCATTTACTGCCAGTTTTCAATAGAGACCAGAATTTCAGAGCCTTCTAGGAGTTTATATTAAAGTGTATCCTACAGTACTAAAGCACTAGTGACCACATATTAACTAGTGGCAATGGTGTAAGTAATGGCAAAATTCCAATATTCAACCAACTTGATTACACATGTGTTATAACAGTAGGGCAACATACTGGTCAAGAGGGGTTACATGTATACAACAGACACAACTACCTTAAAGATTTTAAAAGAAGTGTAGAAAACTTTACAACAATCTGTAGTGTTTTTGAAAGGCATTCTTTGTTGTCTTGTGTTCTTGAATCAAAAAAGTCTATTGTTCAGAACTAATCAACAACAGGGACATGTTACACAAAAGTATATATTACTTTTACTTGCATTTAACATTGCACACCATAATGAGACTCACAGTTCATATCATGTACTAATGTGTCATACTGTGAGGCATTTTAAATAAATCTGAGTATGTGATTGAGCATCATCACAAGTAGGTTGCTGTGGATCGAAAGGGCCAAAATTCAAGTTTACTGACAAACATTTAGTATACCTCTAACAAAAAACTTAATTAAAATTGGTGGAAATCATCACACAGAACTCATTTTATGCACAAGGCACTCAGAAAACATAAAAATATGTAAATAAGGGTGCATTATTAATTTACACAAGGGAAAGCACTCACGCTGCACAGGCTTTATTCTTACAATGATCTGAAAGTATGAAGGATTGTGTGTACCACAACCACCTTCCATTATGAAATATGGTAACTTCTTCTGTAGAAAAAGGCAGTTTTGCTCAAGGGCTCAGCAATGTATGGAATCTGAGGTTCTTATGGTGGTATCACAATTATAGTTTCTGAAACGCAGTGTCATGTAATACATGGAAAGATTCCAAAACACATGAAGTCACATCCCAGAAAACCATAACCACAGCAATGCAGTTTATTTACCGAGAAGTTTTCACACAGCTTAAATTTTCTCATTCAAAAACTTTATTCTTTGTTCATATATTAGTAATTTCATTCAGAGATACTGCTGATATTCTCCATAGGTTTTTCTTTCCTGGGGTGCTAAATTTTTCACTGGACAGAAAATTTGTTTATGGACCTGGGTGCTTGCAAATACTGTCATTAATTACCTTATTTCATCATAAGTATAGCAGTCTGTGGACTGCATAAATCACATACACTGACGATAATGACAAAACACATCTAACTTCAAATCTATGAATGACCTAAAAATATTAGAGAGAGTAAATTTAAAAAAAGTTTGTTCATCGTCAACATAACAAAGAAAAAGAACACAAGCAAACTTCAATGGAAATGTTGGGCCATATTTTAAAATATTTTAAAAGCATTAATTTCCAGTACCCTAACCTGCAAAATTATAGACAGAATTGGGAGCATAAAAACACCATTACACAACAATATTTGCAAGAATGTCATATCAAGCTGCACAGTACAAAAAAGGCAAAAATCACATTTGAATTTTTTACACAAAAATCCAGTTTTTTATTTAACATATTGTTCCCACAACTAAAACTAATTTGTCCATTCAGAGTGAAAACAATTAAGGGGTTGGGGGGGAAAAAAAGGCAAGCAAATAATCTGGTATATTCTTTCACAGTAAACAGTAAATTCATGCATGGTGGTATATGTTCCAATTCAAATACAATCTCACACTCAGCAATAATTAACACTTCTTTAGCTTCCAAAATACACATATTATAAAAACATTTAAGGTTTTTGCAGCACTAACAGGCTCCTACCACTACTGCTATAAATAATGGTGGTACAGGTAATAAACAACAGAAATGTAAATATTTGTTACTTCTGCCAAAAAATAGTTTTCATAATTTTTACTCTTACCAAAATAATTACTGTTTTCAGGGTATTATTTTCATCATAGAAACGGAAAATAATTGGTTGACTAAACTATTAGAAAATAAAAAAAAAATTGAGATTCTTCTGGTTTAATGCAAACTTTCTTCATTTTTTGTGTCCATATCATAAAGCTTAAAAAATATCACCCATGTTTCTCCAAACCTTGACCTTGCTTTCCTGCTATGCTTGTAGGTTCTGTTATCACCAACACTTCTTTACTAGCAAATGATCTAGTCTAAAGCTTAGATAGGTGTGTTTGAAAACATGAAACATTGTAAGATGCCACACAGCAAAACCTACAGTACTGTAATAAACAATAAAATGTGTGCTGATCAGCCTTCAGAATTCCATTACACCTGGTTATGTTCTATCTGTGGCACCTGAAATATATCAAAAACAACTAATATCAGTTTTAGCTTTGTCTGGATTGTTTTCTGCTTCAAAACAATTTTTATGTAGACTATACTTGTAACATTTAATAAACTATGCCAATATTAAAGGATTAAGCTACACCAGGAAAGCAATTAACAATTTCAATTAAATACTGATGTCAGTTTCAAGGGGATTATTGTAGTATCTAGCAACAGCCTTTAGATATAGTCCTTAATTTTGCTACAGAAAAACTAACAGCTATATTAACTGTCACTTGAAATTATTCATTAGTGTATCAAACACAAAGCCTTGTGCATTCTGAAGCAATGAAATGAAACAATGTTTTAGTTACAGATGCACACGACTGCAGCAAAAATTTGTACTGTATAATATTATAGCACAGGCTGCAGAAAGTTTATCATATCCTCATAAATGGGTCTTCTAACGTCCATTTGAATACTATCCTCATCATACTTCATACAGGTTGCTATTTTTCAACCTTTTCAAATCAAAATTTCATAGAAGTCTTTGTTGCTATGCCTGTTACATACCTAGTCCACATTAACATTAATTTAATCACTTTCACAACATGATTGGAGGAGTAAAACTGTAAAACTGTAAAACCTCTCGGTATACAACTTTCTTCATACCTCTAGCATTTTCTCTCTCTTTTGTTCTTGCTTACTGTACTTTGTATGTGTAAGCACTTTTGGAAAGAAACTGCATCACTCTACTCCCCCATCATCTATACACCACATATCTAGCCCCATGTGACAGTCTTCTTTTTCCAAGTACTCACATGAATGAGAATTTATGTTTGAAACCAAAGACATGTTATGCAGATAGAGTATACCAAATTTCAAAACACAGGACTTCCACAGATACTTCCAATAATCGCAGAACTGTGGGAGTCACTGTCTTATAAACAATCAGCCTATTACATGTGAAGTCAAACACATGACCCCATATTGTATCTATATATATTTTACACAGTGAATCGTACTAGAAGAATGACAGATATAACTTTCAATTTGATTTAATACAGTGGCAGTCATTAAAAGTTCTTTTTGTAAATAGATAAACAGATTCCTTCCACTACTCTAGTAATTCTTCCTTATTCAAACTCAGTTTAATACTTTGTGAGCTCCAGAATATTCTACTGCCCTTCCTGACAAAATCAGTTCTGCCTGTTGTTCTGTACAAAACTGCTGCATATGAGAAGGGCCTACTTGCCAAAAAGAAAAAAAAAGTAAATTTTTAAACAACTTGCTTAAAATTTAATAATTAAATAATTTAACAAGGTGTAAATGGATTTAAAAGCTAGTTAAAATGGGGTATGTGGTGGCGCAGTTGGTTGAGGCACTGCACTACAAGTTGGAAGGTCGGGGGGTTCAATTCCTGATGGTGTCAATGGAATTTTTCATTGACATAATTCTTCCAGCTGCAATATGGCCCTGGGGTTGAATCAGCCTCTAACAGAAACGAGTACCAGGAAT
>JGI20166J26741_11145560_pt1 | contig 14283 bp, 9 predicted proteins | sample TergutCu122P5_FD_26741 | JGI IMG/M metagenome (IMG submission 26741)
AAAATCGAGAAGAATGAGATGGGCGGGGCATGTGGCGCGTATGGGGGAGGGGAGAGGGGTGTACAGGGTTCTGGTGGGAAAACCTGAGGGAAAGAGACCACTGGGGAGATCCAGACGCAGATGGGAAGATAATATTAAGATGGATCTTCAGGAAGTGGGAGGGGGTTGTGGGGACTGGATGGAGTTGGCTCAGGATAGGGACAGGTTGCGGGCACTTGTGTGTACGGTGATAAACCTTCAGGTTCCAAAAATGCGGGGAATTTCTTGACTAGCTGCAGAACCAGTTAGCTTCTCAAGAAGGACTCTGCTCCATGGAGTAAGTACGTAAGTTTGTATTTTATCACTATTCTTTACAGCGCCATGATTATTGTCGCAAAAGCGACATAATTTGTGATTAATAATATATGCCTGTGTTAAAGCATGTTTTACTGGTTTGTATTTTTTATTTGACAACATATGTGTAAGTACTCTTTTGTGCACGGATATGGACCACATTAAGTATGTAGGAGACTTTTTATTTTGTTCGTACCATGAAATTTGTTTACAATCTGTAAGTTAACCAAAAAACGCACTCCATAAAGTAAAATAAAATACAAATCATAAATTACAATTCATTATGTCAAGTGCTACACGTTTTGGCATCGGAGTGTCATCCTAAGGGAGTCCACCTGAACAAAGAATCAGAAGTCCAGCACGCTAATCCAAGTACTGATCGCCCTCACTGTTGTTACATAGCTGTGGGGTCGGAGGATTGTGGGATTATGCTTGTCAACATTGTGTGTTACAGAATTTTAATGTTTTAATATTTTAACTTTAATATTTCAATGTTTTAATATTTTGATGATGACAGTGAGAGCAATCAGTATCTGGATTAGTGTGCTGGACTTGTGTCCCTTTGTTCAGATGGAATCCCTGAGGATGGCACTCCAGTGCCGAAACATGCAGAGTTGATACTTATCATGAATTGTAATTATGATTTGTATTTTATTGCATTTTATTGAGTGCATTCTTTGGTCGACATAGTGAATGTATGCAGGAGGCTTTAAAGAAAGTGAGAACGTCTATGCACACATTCGTTCTTTCTATATTCAAGGTTGATATATGTAATGCAAATATGAATAATAATAATATAAATAAAATTCAGTATTTTGGCATGTTTATATTGCTTTTTAAACCCCTTTGTGGAACTTCGCCAAATCACTCGTACCCGAATGGCTCACAGTTAAAAATGTTGTACACATATGTATTTGGCCTGTTTGGAGAGATGTGAGGTTCAAAGGCCTATGAACGTGATAACTTTTCATAGGGGATTTTGTGCCTTTTAGTGTGATAGAAATGTAGCGACGTTTCGGAGGATCCTTCTTCCTCTACGAGACAAGGAGACCATGAACGCCATAAGAAAGGACTCTCGCAAGGCCACAGAAAGAAAGATCCAAAACATACGCTTATAAGATCTGACACTGCAGATCATGTACTCGGAATTTAATCAATAAAGAAAGATAAATACCAACACAATTATCTTTGTTACTTATAAACAAGTTAGTCACTTTCGAGTCAGAATATTGCACAACTAATTACTTTAGCGTACTGCTAAATTTATTCCGATAGTTTCATTGGAATTTTTATTGACTTCATCCTTCCGGCCGCACTATAGCCCTGGGGTCGACTCACCCTCTAACAGATATGAGTACCAGGAATATTTCCTCTGGGGTAAAGATCGCCGGTTCCTTAAGCTGACAACCTTACCACTTTCATATGTCGATTATCTGGAAATCTGGGTGCCTCAACCTTCTGGAACCCTCAGGGTCTGTTCAGACCTGTACAGGGCCTGCTGTACTTTTGTACTACAAAATTTAACATTAAAAATCTTCAAGTTTCCTACAGAGTCTATACAAAAATTTCGTAGAGACGCTTACAAAAAACAGTGGATTTTTACCTGAACGGCATTATTATACTGTTGTTTCTAATGCAGACGACATTCTTCAGACTAGGTATGACTTAAATCCTCACACATTATTTCCACAAAATTTTAGACCAAGTTTCGAGCCCCAGCTGGGTCATGTGTAATACATGTGAAAAAAGTAGCATTGCGACGGTGAGTTTTATACGAACTTCTGTTTTCATTTGTCAGTATCATATTTACCTTCAAAAGCCGATCTTGGCAAAAGCCAGGGAACGTTCCAACAAAACTAAGGCTCTTTCGAAAACCGGGATCATCAAGAAAGAAAGAGTAATTCTAAATGATCCTTGACCGTTTATTGAGCAATTAGATATGGCAGCTAAAATAAATAAGAGCACGTATTTTAAAATATATTACAACGTGGTATACTTGCTACATGTTTCGACTTACGTGGACATCCTCAGACAGGTTCCTTGCAAAGGAAGGTTGCCTCGAGATATTACAAAAGTTTATGAACCAATGAACAGATGTAAAATATGTTTTAAAAAACATGGTGTAAAATACATATTAAAGTTTAAAATACAGATAAAACATCAAAATTCCATTTCTAGCTTCATATTTCACTGACAGCCGTTTAATCTCGATATTACACTATATAATTCTAATCTACCAGTTTAGTATACATGACTTCCTACACACACATATTTCTTTCCTCTCAGGATGGTGACATACTACATACTATCTAGGTCTACGTATGTCAATTGTTACACACTGTAAGTAATCATAATAACTTCGCTATTTGTACTTCAAAATTTCATATGTATTTTAAACCATATATTTTTAAAAACTAATTTTTCACAGCTCTGCAATACTTCACAAGCTTTTGTAATAACCTTTATAGGGCACCTCCCTGAGGATGGCCACATGACTGGCCGAAACATGGAGGTATACTATGTTTATAATATATTTTCATACACTTATGTGCATTTGTTGGTTTTAGCTACCATATCTAAAGCAAAAGCCCTTTTCTTATTTTGGGCTCCGAAGAAATGAATTTGTTAGCAGCTGCAGAAAATATGACACGTTCGGCCTGAGCATTATCAGAATTATTCTATACATTAGTTTTCTTTCCCTTATGTAGAAGATACATATTGTTCAGCAACTCACAATCACTGCAAAACTAGATCCGCGCCACCACATGCGAGACCTCTATGATCAGCTGCAGCTATACCCCAACATGAAACCTAACGTAATCTCTTTGCAAATTGGCATGGCGTGGACTTCATCTCCATATGGTAATTCAAAGTACAGCCCTTCCAGTACCGTACAGCATTTTACCCTTCATCGTCATCGACTCTGGAAAGCCAATGGAAAAGGGGTAGTAGTTGGAGTCCTCGTACTATGTCATTCATATGAAGCACAACTCGCCGGATTCCATTACCGTACGTAACTCCCACATTTTCAGTTTCATAAAGTGAAATATAAATATAAACATTTAACCACTTCTTGCATTTCAGCAGCTCGTTGATATTGAATGTTTTATATAAGAATATTGTTTTATCTGGCCACTGTCACTAGCAACTTCCCGTCAGCTCGCTACTTTCAAAACGTCGACTCGTAGAGAACAGCATACTTGTCAGCTGCAACTCGTGCGAGCTAAAGGGAAAAATTTTACAGATTCTTCTTAAATATGGTTAGTACAATTTTAAAGTTATTTAAAAATTGCTTATTCTGGTCATTTTTAGATAGACGTATTCGATTTATTGTACCAACCAATACACAGTAATTAAATACACATGAATAATTAAGACGTAGCTCCGACACCGTACAGTACACGTGTACCAACTTAGAGGAACACAGTATGCCAGGTTTATAACCATTTGACAGGGTTTAGTTATTATTTACAAGATTCCACAATCTGTAATGCCTACAACAGACTGAGGAATCTTGTAAATAATAGCACACTTGTACCGAAATATGTCATTACGTCTTGATATTCACATGTATTTAATTAGTGTGCAGTAGGTTAGTACAATGAATTGAACACATAGATGGTTAGTAGAAACCTACTATTAAGGGCAGCAGGACATTGAACTACAACGCATGGAATGTGACTGATTGAAAACTGGGACAATAGCAACTGCCACGCTACCAGCTGTCACTCAAAGAATACAAGGTGAAGATTGGTGCCATTTGTCAAATAAAATAAGGCTGATTATTGTTTCTTCTTCAAGAAGTCGCAATGTGCATGAAATACAAGGCTCCTGTTTGAGAGACTCTTGAAAAACTCTGAAAAATCTATTGTCTTGTGTGAAATGACGCCGTGTATACTGGTACAAATTGACCGACAGTTCGCAGAAATTTAACGCCTGGACCTTCACGGCAAATTAATGCCACGCTACACGGAGTCAAATTAAAAACTCGCTAATACTGGTGGACAAGGAACAACGTTCTGAAATGCGCCTAGTAAAAATTCGTATACGAATTGGCGAACAGCAGTGTGATAGCTTAGTGGTTTTGCTTTGATACATGATATGGATTTACAAAACAAGATATATTTTCAACCTGCTGGGACATTTGGTTTAAATTACATATACCGCCCAGGACAGAAGGATTTTGAATTGTGTCTTGAAAAGCACTCACAGCCGTACGTTACAACGAAGGTCCGTGTAGTACACAGAGGGCGGTATTGAAAGGTTAACATTTTAATGCCATCTATCTGAAAAGATATGAAAGGAGCTGGCACTGGTTACTTGGGAGTTAAAATGGATCAAATTATTTACTGAGCATGTTGCCGAAAGAAGATTTCATAGGCCTTTGGGACTGTGTAAGGGAGAGGCTAATGGAAGGCTCATTTTCAACACGTTCCTTGTAATTTCACCCTAAACTCGGATACTGGTAGAGGTTCCTAACCACCGAACAGGAACTCCAAACTCCTGCGAACAGGCTTAGTGTTCTAGCAACAGATAATAAGTAGGTTACCGATCACGAAGTTGCACCACAGGATCTCAAAAGGCTTTTCTCAAGAGACAGACGAATTGAAGCAGGATATTCTTGGGGGAAGTATTTTTTGCGCTCAACAAAAATTGTGCATTCCTGATATTACGAGAGTTGTGCCAAAGAAGTTTTAAAAATACAAGAGCTTCACGTCACAGACAGGTAAGTTACATTTAGTTCTGTAGGAAGTATGAAGTTAAAATGTTAAATAATTCGTTGTGTACGATAAGAAAGTATACAGGTATGACAAGATACGATCCCCAGACCGTCCGGCCAGTAGCTTTGTCACTATACCGACTACGCTAATCCAGGCCTGGTAATGAATGTAACCAAGGCCAAGTCTAACAAAAGCCACTGGAAAACAGAACGAAATATATTACCTCCATGTGAGACAACAAATTTCCAACAACTTAAAGAAATACTGGATCTGTTTTCCTTTCTTGATGCTCAGCGACAATGGGGAAAGCATAATTTTTTGGTAGGTTCTCAAGTTTTTCCAGTTTCCTACTGTCAAAGGCAAGCGTGAAGGTGGATTTAGTGTGAATATTTGTGGAATTACATACTGACAAAAGAAAATCGCAGTACTCGGATAAAAGTCTGCCCTAGTGCCACTTTGTCTACCACAAATACTACGTGGACTTGTCAGGACTCGAGCCCAGCCTTCAGCGGTGAGAATTCGGCGCTTGACAGCAAGAGAAACAGTACAGCCTTTACAGAAGAATAAAAAGGTGGATGTAATTTGCAGACAAATGCTCCCCGATTTCCAAAAGAGACCTGCTTTGTTAAAAGTCAGACGGCTCCGGTCTTATGTCGTTCTAGTGAGAGTAACATGCAGGTGAAGACGAATGTGCAGTATTGGTGGAATGATACTGACAAGGAAGAACTGAAGTACTAGAAGAAAAACCCATCCCTGTGCCAATTTATACGGAATAAACTTCACATGAATTGATATGTGATCTAACACGGACCGCCACTCTGAGGGGAAAAGGGTGTCAGTACGTTTCCATTCAATGTTCCCTAATTTGCGAAAGAGCATTGATTTTTTAAAGTTTCACAGTCTTCTCCCTTTTGTCCTTGTGGTTACAGTGACATGTAGATGAAGATGAGTATCGATCACTGGTGGAATAATAGTGACAGGAGAAAACCATTTGTCTTCGGAAAGAACCCCGTACCAATGCCATTGTTTCTACCAAAAATCTGACTTGGACTGGCCTGGGATGGAACCTAGCCTCAACTGTGGAAGTCCGGCGCCCAAATGCCTGAGCCATAATACAGTCCTGGTGAGAGAAAAAATTTACCTAAAAAATATTTTAAAATGCAGCTGGTACCGCGCAGTAAACAATACATCATCATTATGAAATCCAGTCACATTATGTAGCGTAGAAAAAAACGGCTGTTTGTTGCAGGCATAATAGGAATCATAGGAACTCACTCTGCAGGCAAAAAATAGAATTTTTGAATGTTGGAACTGGTGACAAATAATGTAGGGAATTATGTGGTTCAAACTGGCCGTTTAGTGAGACGAAATGTACATCGTATTTCATTATTCATGATTTTATACAAAGGAAATAGATATGGCTGTCATTTGTCTTATGCCTTGTCGCAAAGCTTTTCCATTCCTTAAAGGTTTGGTTTAAAAAAGAAAGGCAATCATCACTAAAGGAAGTGGAACACGGAGTGAGGAGGATTCTCGCTTTAATTCGGAGCTGTTGGCAGCAACACCTGGGTTTCCGCACTAAGTCAACAAAACAAGCTGTTTGTCTACTCAGACCCACCGTACGGAGCGGAGATGACTACAGGAGGATTCCATTTATTCATGCTGCGTCTTCTGAAGACATGGAGTGGCTGAGACAGCCAATATGTTACACCGGGAAACATGAGATGACGCAAGTCCTTTGATTCTTACTGTTCACTCCTGCGGCATTTCCTTCCAAGATTGAGCTTATAAGGCGGTCACGGAATGACGCATGGCTTCATGTAAAGTAAGAGTAAAGACAAAGCTGTCGACGTGCAAACCATAGTAGCGAATGGGAGAATCGAGAAATAGCTAAAATCTCTCTTAACTTTGAAGCTAGATGGAAATAATAGGTTAGCTTGACGCTCTGGCCACTTTACTCAGGGATAAGAATCTTCAGGCACCGATTGAATAGTAGATTAGATTGATCCCCACAGCCGATCCTGGATAGTATGAGGGGAAAAAAATTCTCTTACCGCTACCGGGAATCGAACCATGATTTCTCGGTCATCAAGCCCATAGCCAAGTAACTATACGGACTACGCTATCCGAGATCTTTTTCAAGGAACAGCACAGCTGTTTGTATTTGTAGCAACAAATGGCGGAATACAAAAGCTTCAAAGAACGTGTTTGATAGAAGAAGCGAATAACTTAGTAGAAGAATCTGAAATAAAACTGAAACTTTTCAGATGGCAACTAATCTAAATAATATCTAACAACAGAGGCAATAAACGCACAACATAATATTGTGGCGCGTTCGCTTTATGTTTATACCTCATCGGCTATCCTAACAGCCTGATACACGTCACTCGAAGGCAACGCGTTGATGAAGAATCAATGTTGCCGCCAGCAAATAAAATCTGCTGAGGTCTTCCTGTATAGTACCAGATATTTTTTCCGATTGTATCCAAATTTGAGATTTCTTGACAGATTATATAAGATAAAGTTCCTTGACAGATTTTAACGAAAGTGTTCAATACCAAATTTCACGACATTCCGTCTAACGGGAGCCGAGTTGATACATGCGAACAGACGAGACAAGCAGAGAGACCAATGGACGAAAAGGCATGACGTAGTTAATAGGTTCTTTTTCACGAGTATACGAAAAACGCCTAAAATTAAATCGTTAATTCTTTGAAATTTCCTGTTTTGTACTCCTCACCAAATAGTATAAGTGACAGTCAATAAAGGAGTGTGAGATGAGCGGCGAGAGCTTCCGTACCCTGGGGGAGAATAGAAATGTATGATGCATTTTGATGGGGAACCCTAAAGGATGGAGACCACTTGATATACCTAGGTATTGATGGGAAGATAATATCCAAAGGATCCCATATAGGTGGGTTGGGATTTTTTAAGATTGGTTTCAACTGGTTCAAGCGAGAAGCAATTGGTAGGCTCTTGTTAATGATGTAGTGAGCATTCGGGTTCCTGAAAATGTCGAAACTTTCTTGACCACTTGAGGAACTATCAAATTCTCAAGTGGCACTACGCTGCGTGAAATTAGTTATTACTTCACGAAATATACAGTGTGTTTCCATTATACAGATCGAAGAGTTTATGCTGTTTAATTAAATAATTGCCTGCATCTTTGAGACTCATTTTTAACGCATAAATATTCCGCGGTCAGATCCAGAGTTTGTAATATTAAAGCACGTTACACCCACGCACGCAAGCGCATTTAATCACAACTACTTATACAGTTCAAAACTACTATATGGTGTAACTAAAATGCTTGGACAAATTTCAGGAGTCAGTTCCCCACCCCAAAACTACGAAAAGAGCTTATATCAATATGTCTACAAACCCTTCATTTTCGAGGTACAGCGCAACAACGCTTTGACGTAAATGATATACATTTGGCGTATGAGAACACATAAAGACCCTTGTGTATTCAGCTCCACTTTAAAATAAAGAAAAACTTCACCAAATCATTTTTGATGCTTGTGAAACCATCCTAAACCGCCCGGGACCCATGAAAATGTGCGACAGTTCACGATCAGACGTGTTCTTGCGTGCATTAATAGAGGCGGAAGATATTTTGAACATTTGTTGTGAATTGTGACTTGACAAACAATAATAACTTAACTGTTATTAAATCGGGAACGTAAACTGTTAATGTCTTATGTTAGTTTCAAGAAATGATTACATAATTAAGGTATTTATTGTTGAATGTAAGGTTTAAACTAATCTAAAAAAAACACTTGCCGAAATTCATTTACATAAAATTTTTCGTCTTCAGGCGCGTTCACAACATTGCGAAAGTGACTATTAGTTTCGTTATGTCTGTCCCTATTTTCCTCCTTCCGTCTATCCTTTCGTCCGTTTGTCTGGCCGTCCGTCCGTCTCTCTTCATGGAACAACTCGGCTCCCACTTGACGGATTCTCACTAAATTTTCTATTGGATTATTTTTCGAAAATGCGTCGAAAAAAATCATGTTCGTTAAAATCTTACAAGAATACAGGTTACTTTACATGAAGACCAAAAAACATTATTTATCACATCTCGCTCATTTCTTCTTAGAATGAGAAATGTTTCACACAAAATGTGTATAGACAATCAAAGCACACATTTTATGTTTAATAACTTTTTTTCGAAATTCTTACCTTTTATGAGATAATGTGGAGAAGTATTGTACAGCCAGACAGGCCACAGATGGCGCAAGAGCACTACATGCTGGATACCTAAGTCTACAAAGACACCCTCAGAAAATAGAATACTTATTGCTTTTCCACTGCAACAGTGGTCGCACGATAGCGCCTCAATGATACGTCATACGTACATTGTCAGCCTAGTATCTACTGCGAACATCGCCTTCTTCAAATTTGAGGATTTTGATACATTCTGTACAACAAATAGTTCTGTTACGAGTGGATGTTATTCATTGTAAATTGCAGTCAGATGAGATTAGCAAACTTTGCCAGTAAAATAGCAAGGATTTGGTAATTAAAACAAATGCACACGTCTCACTTCCGATACTTCCTTCAATCCGGGTAGAATTCGGAAGTTTTGGCACTCATAAACAAATTCTAGAATAAGAGTTCTCAGCATCCCGTGCGACTAGACCGTTGTAATGAACGCATCATAACAATCAACCTTATAAACCTTCGACTACTTTTTTTACTCGACAAAAGCGCTTCGAATATTCAATGTATCATCACTATCTACATTATAACTACAATGTTTCACTACTGTAACGTTCTCTGTGTACACGAGACATAATTTAAAACACGAAATACATTAAATCATTAAAATAACATTAACCGGTTGTTGTCTGTGTAACTGTAAAATAATTACTTTGTTCTATACACAACTGGTGCATTCTCTTACTATTTCCATTGTTGCAACTGTAAAATTATCTGTGTAGCTTATTTTACACTTGCTAATTAAAATACTATGTATATTTCACACTCGTCTACTAATATCCTGTTGAAATTACAGTTGTGTTTAATTAACGTACATTCGTTCATCCTTTCCTACACATTTCTGTTTCCGATAGCCTACTACTATCCGACGCACCAATCACGAACTCTAATAACTGCAGTCTATTTCCTGTACGATGTTACAATTTTCATGTTGCATACGAATGTTTATATGTTGCACACGGTGTTTCGTAGCGAAATGGCGGTACTTGTAACAATGAGTCCCTTGTCGCCTCTTTTTATTCGTAATGACTCTGAAAATTCCAGCATTCTTTTTCAGCCATATCAAAGAAACGGCCAACAGGATAGTTGTAAAATTAAAACACACAGTGATAACTGCATAAGACGGCTGCTTCAAAACAAGAAACTTGTAATTTTGCGGAATTTATTGATATTTTGTGTGAAGCACAGAATAAATTAAGCAAGTAGTATTGCAAATTGTAATGATGCCAATGCATTTTGAGTGGTATGGTAACTGAAGTGTTAATACAATTAACATGAAATTCAGGCTTTATTAAAGCTGCCCCCCCCCCCCCCCCCACGTAACGTCGAAGCATACTATTTTGTTCAAATCGCCTTCAAAGAATATTGTAATATTTCTCGAAATTTCCACGTGCAAATCAAAGAGAAAAATGGTCTTTGACATGCAACACCGTGTAAAACTGTACATGGTTAACTGTCTTATATCGTCAGAGCTCCAGAGAAATGTTTGTGATAATTTACCAGATTGTACGGCATCACATCTGAGAGGTGCGCAGCTTTCATGCTGATAGCATTTCAAATATTACAAGTTCAACGTGCTAAAAAAAACAGGGAATGATTTGCATACTGCCGTTCGCACGGAAGGCAACAGTCTCTCACTTTGCAATATCTGAAGCCTAGTATTTTCACCAAATGTTCCCATGGCCATAGTACAGCACTAAAGCGTTACATGATAGGATGCAAGTATTTGTGAAAAAGGAGAAGTGATGAAGGAAGGAAATATAAAGAAAAGGAACTGAGAAAACAGAAGTGAAAAAGAAGTGGAGGAAATAAAAGATAAGAAGAAAGGCAGGTAATGGAAGGATATAAGAAAGAAATGAAAGAAAATAAAAGAAGAACAACAAACAATGAAACGAGGACATATAAATCGGACACCGCAGATGGTACAGCAACTACGTAATGGTTTGGATGGCCTGGAGTTCAATTCCCGGTAGGTGTACGAAAGTTTCTCATTTCAAAGTGTCCCGACAGGCTCTGGTTTCCACACAGCTTTCTGTTAAATGGGTACAGGGAGCATTTACTTCATTGTGACCTATACATATTATCGCATTTTCGGAAAGGCTTACTGATTCTCCCTCCATATGTTTTTTAAGAAGTCTGCAAATCAAGAGTTTAGGACTAAGAGCAATCCATCTAAAACAGTATATATTTCAATATACATCACATGTAGAAACATGGCGTGTAATGGGAAAAATGTAATAAATTTAAACACAAGAAAAGCAACTTAAGTATAACACAAGATTGAGCCGCTTTCCTTTACCCTTTTTTTTTGCCGTAGGAAAGCAGTAAGTTTCAAATATGATGAGTGTCTGTATTCTTGTCTTAGTTATCCAGCATGCAGATTGCATCTTTTCTATGCCGTATTATATTGTCATCTGTAGCCTGCATGCCGGCCTCTACCTTATTTTTTCGTTTTATCTCATAGTGGTAAGATTTTCGGAAATAATTTATGTAACCAATAATGCGTTTTTATTGTCTCTACAACTACTGTAATTCCACCAACAACGAGCGTGATATTATCATAAATGTACATTGGTCTTCATGTATTCTTTTCAGGTTTAATCAAACTCGAATTTTCGAAAAATCTTCAAATATTAAGTTTCATGAAAATTCGTCCAGAGCGTGGCGAGTTGTTGCACATGGACAGACAGACTGATTGCCTGACTGCCTGAATGATGGACAGACAGACGGACAGAGAGGCAGACGGACAGGAACATAGGACGAATGCAACAGTCGCTTTCCGCAATTTTGGAAACGCACCTAATGGCTCTCAACTTATGACTATTTCATCGTATTTCTGGGAACCAACATTTTCAGAGACACGACTTCATGATCTTAGAGTGGACAGCTGGTTACTCGGCTGCGCACAAACTCGGCATTCGTCTTGCACCATCAGATTGCATACAGAAATGCCTGAGGAAAAATATGTTGATGTAACGTGCATTCTTTGATAGGTTTCAGTTAGAAGTTGCTTAGTATCTATGACGTATTTACGTTTATGAACAGGAACATAGTGGTAGTATTTTCTAATTAGCATACAAATATAAAGTGACTATTAATGGCAAACAATAAACAGAAGTATGATGTTTTACTCCCAAATACAGCCAACTTATTCTTACAAACGTGTGGTTGTAACCGCTTTGTCAGTAAGAATGGTAAGCGTCAACAAATGAATTATCTGGGATGGATCATGCGGCTAGTCACCAGACAGTCACAGCGTAAGACCGAGTTCAGTCTCAGGCCAGAACATGAAGGAACTGTGATGTACAAGGTGGTAATGCAACAAGTGCTTTCGGTTTTCCCCTGACAATACAATTTCACCAATGCTCCAAACTCACTCACTCATCTATTTCTGTCACTGCCAACATCTTAGCAAATGGCAGCGTAATACATTTAAAAGAGGAAAGTGATCAACAGAAGTAAGGCCGTAGTTTATTTACCGTACTTACCACACTTCAAAACAACAACATGTTCATCTGCACAAAATAATTATATAGGTTTCTAACAATTTTCTTCCTTACTTCGAATGTACAACCAAGCCCACTGATGCAAATTTCTCGGTATGCTGCAAAATTCTTGAAGTGCGATTGTACTTTTGTTGCACATTGCACAGCCGCTTCTAAAAACGCCAATGCTCCTCCAAGATGTTGATTATTTTCAAGTAAACTATTCCCGCTAGTTGGTATCTCATGTTTTCAGTCAGCAGAAGTGAGACAGGGGGATCTCGGAGGCTACATATCCGGTTCCTTTCGTTCTGTCCGTCGTTCTATATAGCAAGAGTTCGAAAACGACTTTAACCGGCAGGTAAATGACCAGGTGTTCCTTAAGAGAAAAAACCAATTCTCTTTCGCGTTGCCAGCAATTCATCCCCTAGTGGCTGGGGTAAAACTTTCTTTGACTTAGCTCGCAAATAAAGCGGGTTATAGCTTATGTATACCGGGATTCTTTGGCTTGAATTTAGGAACAGAAGTACTGAAGGCAGTTACGAATATCTCCCTTGACATACACGTGTATATGCGTATACATGTGTATGTGTTTTCTAAACCCTGTACACTGTTTTCAGATTGTAGCCAGACAGTGTATGTTGCTACAAAGTACTAAAGCAGTAAAGGCTAAATGGAAAATTTTATCACTGTGAAAAGTAAATCTTATCAAATACCTTTCTTATTCATAAAACATTCACTGCATTGACACCCATACATTATTTAAAATTGTCACATTTAATGCAATGGTAAAGTAAAAAATGTTTAAACAATCTTACCTAAAATAACATGTCAAATGGGATGGAAATTTGACAGAAACAAAGAAAATTAAAAAAAAAAGAAAACGAGAAAAACAAGAATGAAAGAAAGAGAAAACTTTATAAAATACTCATGCATTCAAAATAATGGAAGAATTTGGAAGATACGAAAGCGATATTCTATCAATTTATACATTGTCGTAGGAAATTATGGATTTGAATGGGATTACATTTGACAAGAATATGTAGTAAAAGGCAGAAACCGTAGGATATAAAAATAAGAATATCTGGGCAGAAAAGCAAGAAGAAAAGTGAGAATGTGACATCACATTTCATAAATTATTCATCAAGTCTTCTTCCGTAGCAACAGACGGTATGAGATTGAAGAAGGGACGAACGGACGGACTACAGGAAGGAAAGACAGATGAAATAAGAGCGTAAGGAGAGAATCGAAACACTTCTAGGACTTTTTATCATTGGATTCCACTACCTGCAAAACTCGATAAATTACTTCTAGTGCAGCAGAACACACTGGTAGTGAGAAGTACTGTTAAGAAACTGGATCGCAGGTGAACTGTTAAATGTTTCAAAACCACAATTTAAACCCTACGTCGGTAACCAACCAATAAACCAGCCAACCAACCAACTAATCAAACAAGCAAGCAAGCAACCAACAAACCGACCGACCCACCGACCGACCCACCGACCGTCCCACCAACCGACCCACCG
>JGI20166J26741_11146671_pt1 | contig 14281 bp, 13 predicted proteins | sample TergutCu122P5_FD_26741 | JGI IMG/M metagenome (IMG submission 26741)
GCCTGACAAAATAACCCCGTCCCTTTTGTCAGCGTGACAGGCGTTGTGCGCTTATGCTAAACTGAATACGCACTAACCGAATGACTTTATCAGGGAAAGTGGGCTTTTGCCCGCTTTTTTTACACTTAAGGGAAAGGTGAACGATGGCAGAGAGCAATCTGATGCAGGCGCTTCGCGATATCGCGGTCGAGCGCGGCATTGATGAGGTCGAGCTGCTCACTCGTCTTGAAGAGCATCTGGCGCCCGTGTATGAGCGTGTTCTGCGTCTGGCCTACGACGCTCGGGTCATGATTGACCGGGAGACCGGCGCGATCTACGTGTTTGAGCTTGTTCCGACCAATGAGGATACGGCGCAGACTGACGAGGAGCTTGAATTCGAGGAGCGTGACGTCACGCCGGCGGAGGTGTCGCGCATTGCCGCGCACCAGGCCAAGTCGATCATCAACTCGATGGTCCGCGAGGCGCGCCGTGAAAAGGTGTACCGGGACTACAAGGGCCGCGTGGGCGAGATGATCACGGGCCTGGTCCAGCAGACCAATCGCAAGTTCACGATCATGAAGCTTGACAACGACGTCGAGGCGGAACTGCCGCGCCGCGAGCAGCCGGACAACGAACACTATCACTTTAACGAGCGGATCAAGTGCATCATCGCCGACGTACATGAGACCGATAAAGCCCACGAGTCTGGCATCATCTTATCTCGTAAGCATCCGCAGCTCATCAAGCGCCTTTTCGAGGTCGAAGTTCCCGAGGTCTACGACGGCATCGTCGAGTTCAAGAGCATCGCGCGCGAGGCGGGCGTGCGCTCGAAAGTGGCCGTCGCCAGCCGTGAGCCGGGACTCGATCCCGTAGGCGCCTGCGTCGGTCCCGGCGGCTCGCGCGTGCGCAACGTGGTCACCGACCTGCGCGGAGAGCGCATCGACATCATCCCTCATAGCGACGACCCAGCGACCTATGTGGCCAACGCGCTCTCGCCGGCCAAGGTGGAGCGTGTCATCATCGACCAGAAGACGCATACCGCCAACGTCATCGTCGCGGACAGCCAGCTCTCGCTGGCGATTGGCAAGGAGGGGCAAAACGCCCGCCTGGCAGCGCAACTGACGGGCTGGCGCATCGACGTGAAGAACATGGCCATGGCCACCGACCAGGGGCTTATCTCACTTTTGCCTCAGATCGAGGAAGACGGCGCTGAAGAGGGCGAGCGCATCTGCGCGGCGGTGACTGCCGACGGCGCGCGCTGTCGCAACCACGCGCGCCCGGGGTCGCTGTACTGCGGCGTTCACGAAAAGACCGCTTCGAAGACAGCGCGGGGGTAAGTACTGAGTGACTCCGATATCTAACATACCACAGCGCAGCTGTGTGGCCTGCCGCCGCAAGAGCGACAAACGCGATCTTTTGCGCGTCGTGCGCGATTCCCAGGGCGTCGTTGCGCTTGACGGGAGCGGGCGTGCGCCGGGACGTGGCGCCTACCTCTGCCACAGCGCCCTCTGTCTGGAGAAGGCGTTGAAAACGAAAAAACTCGCGCAGGCCCTGCGCGTTGATCTGACGGAGCAAGACTGCGCGAACCTGTGTTGCGCCTTTGCCGAATGGGAAGGAGGGAGCGCCCATGGCAGGAACTAAGGTTCACGAGCTTGCAAAAGAGTTCGGCATGTCGAGCACTGAACTTCTTGAACACCTCAAGGAATTGAACATACCGGCGAAAAGCCACGCGACCAGTCTGGTCGACGCCTACGTCGACATCATACGGGAGCATCTGGCGCCGCTTCTGGCGGAGCGCCAGGCCGAGATCGAGGCGGCACGCGAGGCCGAAGAGGCGAAAGAGCAGGCCCGTCTGGCGGCTATTGAAGCGCAGAAGCAGGCCGAGCTCAAGGAGCGTCAGGCGCGCGAAGCGGAGCTGCGTCGAGCCTACGAGGAGCAGCGTCTGGCACGCGAGGCCGAAGCGGCCCGTGAGGCTGAACAACAGCAGCCGACTCAGCAGGAGAGTGCCGTTGTCGTCGCCGCACCCGCCCGACAGCTGGCTGACGAGGCCCCTGCGGCGTCACCTGCGGTGTCGCCCGAAGCGGGAGAGCCGACGTCTGCGGCGCCTGTGGCGCCGGCGCCCCGGCCGAAGAAAGGCAAGAAGGACGCGGGAGCAGACGCGCATGCGAACAAGCGCAGGAGTCTGGAGGAGACGATTGCGGCGGAGGCCGCTCGCCTGGAGGCCATCGCGGCCGCGAAGCGCGAGGCTGAAGAGGCCGAGCGCTATCGCAACATGGCGCTGGAGGCTGAAAAGCTTGAAACCGAGAAGGTGCTCGCACAGATGCGCGCCGAGATAGAGGCGGCACAGCGCGAAAACCAGGCGAAGAAAAAGAAGAAGGAAAAGAATCGCGAGGCGCTTGAAGACGACGACTCAGGCGCTGACGCCGACGCGCGGGCGAAAAAGAAGAAGGGTGCTGAGGCAGCGGATGCGCTGACAGCGGGCATTGTAGTGGTCGAAGAAGGCGTCACGGTCGGCGATTTCGCCGCCGCGCTGGGCCTGTCGAGCAACGATCTCATCAAGACGCTCTTCATGCTGGGCACGCCTCTGACCGTCAACCAGCCGCTCTCAAACGAGCTCATCGAGCTTCTGGCTGACGACGCGGGCCGCTCGGTTGAGATCCGCGACCCTGAGGCCGAGATGACCTGGACCTTTGAGGACGCGCCGGAGGATCTGGAGCCCCGCAGTCCGGTCGTCACCGTCATGGGACACGTCGATCACGGCAAGACCTCGCTTCTCGACGCGATCCGGGAAACCGGCGTGGTCGCCACGGAGGCCGGCGGCATCACGCAGCATATCGGCGCGTCGGTGGTTAAGAAGAACGGGCGTACGATCACGTTCATCGACACGCCGGGTCATGAGGCCTTCACGGCGATGCGCGCCCGCGGCGCGAACATCACCGACATCGTCATCCTGGTGGTTGCGGCCGACGACGGCGTGATGCCCCAGACGATCGAGGCCATCAACCATGCGAAGGCGGCCGAGGTACCGATCGTCGTCGCCGTCAATAAGATCGACAAGGAAAACGCCAACCCTGACACGGTGCGCCAGATGCTCACCGAGTATGAGGTGATCCCGGAGGAGTGGGGCGGCAAGAATATCTTCGTCAACATCAGCGCCAAGAAGCGTATCGGCATCGACGATCTCCTTGAGATGCTCCTGCTTCAGGCTGACATGCTCGAGTTGAAGGCCAATCCCAACGCCCCGGCTTTTGGAACGGTTATCGAGGCCAAGCTCGACAAGGGGCGCGGCCCGGTCGCCACCGTGCTCGTGCAGCGCGGCACCCTGCGCGCAGGCGATTCGCTGGTGGCTGGCACGGCCTTCGGCCATGTCAGAGCCTTGCTTGACGACAAGGGGCGCACGATCAAGTCTGCCGGTCCCTCAGATCCGGTTGAGATCATCGGGCTTCAGACGGTGCCGGCTTCAGGCGATGAGTTCTGCGTCTTTACCGACGAACGCGCGGCGCGCTCGCTTGCCGACGAACGAGCCATGAAGCAGCGCCTGCGCGCGCAGGAAACCACGCGCAATCGCATCTCGCTTGACAATCTGTTTGAGACGATCGAAGCAGGCGAGCTTAAGGATCTTAACCTGATCATAAAGGCCGACGTCCAGGGCTCGATCGAAGCGCTGCGCGACGCCTTTGACAAGATGGACCAGACGGAGGTTCGCATCACGATCGTACACGGCGCCGTCGGCGCCATCACTGAGACCGACATCGCGTTGGCGGCGGCCAGTAACGCCATCATCATCGGCTTTAACGTGCGCTCGACGCCGGGCGCCAAGGTAGCTGCGGCCGAAGAGCGGGTCGACGTGCGTCTCTACAGCATCATCTATCAGGCGATCGAGGAGATCAACGCCGCGCGCGTCGGTCTGCTCGCCCCTGAATTCAAGGAGCAGGAGACGGCCCAGGTCGAAGTCCGCGACCTCTTCCGGGTGCCGAAGTCCGGCGTGATCGCGGGTTCCTATGTGCTGGAAGGCGAGATCCACCGCGACGATCAGGTGCGCGTCGTGCGCGACGGCACGGTCATCTACGAAGGCTCGATCGGCAGCCTCAGACGCTTCAAGGACGACGTGAAGAGCGTGCGCGCCGGCTATGAATGCGGTCTGGGCGTCGCGGGCTATCAGGACCTGAAGGTCGGCGACATTATCGAGGGCTTTGTCGTCGTCGAGGTCGCGCGCGAAGGATAGGGAGTACTATGGCGAGCGATCCCCATCAGATCTTCAGTCGTAAGAACAACGAGCGTATCAAAGAACTGATCGCCACGATACTGGAATGTGACGTCAACGATCCCCGCTTGGAGTTTGTCACCGTCACCAGCGTAGACACTGCGCCCGACACGAGGTCGGCGCGCGTCTATGTGAGCGCAGATCCCGCAAGCTATGCGAACGTCCTTGCGGGCCTGGAGAGCGCACGCGGACGTCTCCAGCGCCTCCTGGGCCACGCCCTGGGCTGGAAGTACACCCCGGAACTGCGCTTCGCCATCGACGAGAGCATCGATCAGGCCGCCGTCGTCGACGCCGTGCTGGCAGAGAAGCGAGCAGTACGGTCGCGATTATAAACTGTGTAGACGCATTTTCAAGCCAGATGATTAGGCCGAGGAGAGTGATTTTATGAGACGATAGGATATACCTATCGTTTTCGAAAGGACGTTTTTGATGCTGGCTTCTCTTGCCACTGATGCTTCTCGGACAACTGTTGCGGCGCTGCGGGCTTTGCTTGAAGGGCTTGAGCCTGAGGCGCGCATTGCGCTTTGTGCGCATACGCGACCTGACGGGGATGCTATTGGGTCGGTGGCCGCGCTCGCTTCTGCATTGCGCGCGGCGGGGCATTCTGTGGCGCCGCTTTTGGCTGATAACAGTCCTGTGCCCCAGGCCTATCGATGGATGCCTCAGGCGGCGGAGTTCGTGTCCGTTCACAAGCTTGAGAAGGCTTTGGAATTCGATCTGTTTATCGCGCTTGATACGCCGGAGCTGGCGCGCCTGGGGCAGGCGGGGCGCTTCTGTTGTCAGGCGCGGCGCCGCGTGCTTATTGATCACCATCCCGCTTACAATCCCTATACCGAGCTGGCGGTGGTGGCTACCGACGCGGCGGCGACGGGGCAGCTCATCTGGGAGTTATTGCCGGAACTGGGGCTGGTTCGTTTCGCCGAGGTTGCTGCGGCCTGCTATGTGGCGCTGGTCAGTGACACGGGTCGTTTCAGCTTCAGCAATACCGATGCCTGCGCGCTCTCTGACGCCTCCGCGATGGTTGCGGCGGGGGCTGATCCTGCGGCTATCGCGCGCGCGCTGTTTGGGCGCAAACCTCTGGCCGCTCTCAAACTTGATGAGCTGATTTTGAGTCGCCTGCGGATTGAAAACGGCGGCGCGGTTGTCGCCTCGCAGTATTGCGGCGAGGACATGCGGCGCCTTGGGGTGAGTTCGGACTGGAGTGAGAACCTGATCGATCTGATTCGGGTTGTCGAGGGAACCCAGGTGGCCGTACTTGTGGTCGAAGGCGCGCAGGGCGGACGCGCCTCGCTGCGCTCAAGCGGCGACTTTGATGTCTCCGTGGTCGCGCGACGCTTCGGCGGGGGAGGGCACCAGGCGGCGGCCGGGATTACCTGGCCGGATAAGGCTGCTGGTGCGGCTGACATACTCGCCGCGCTCTTGCCGCTGTTGCCGGGAGGAGACGCGGCGTGAGCAAGGCGCGACGGGGCGCCACGGCGCTTGCCGGGGTGCTGCTGGTCGATAAGCCTGCGGGATGCAGCAGCCATGATGTCATCGCGCGCCTGCGCCGTCTGACGGGCGAGGGTCGTATCGGCCATGCCGGTACGCTTGATCCGGCGGCGACGGGGCTTTTGGTGGTCTTGTTCGGGCCGGCGACCTCGCTGTCCGAGATCCTGCATGCTGAGGATAAACGCTACGAGGCGACGATCTGCTTTGGTGCGCAGACCTCCACTGACGACTGTGAGGGTGCGGTTATTGCTTCTTCTGAGCCGGCCTCTGAGCTGTTCGACCCGGTGGTTGCGCAGGCGCTTCTTGATCGTTTTCTCGGGCGACAAGAACAGCTTCCGCCCCGGTTCAGCGCCTTGAAAGTCGCGGGAGTTGCAGCTTATAAGGCGGCGCGCAAGGGGCGGGATCTTGACTTGCAGCCGCGTTCGATTGAAGTGTTTGCGGCGCGGCTGCTTTCCTGCGATGCGTGTGCCCGTAGCTGGACTGTTGACTTTCAGGTCTCGAAAGGGACCTACATCCGCGCCCTGGCGCGCGACATCGGGCTTGCCGCGGGGACGCACGCGCACCTGAGCGCGCTGCGACGCACGCGCAGCGGCGACTTGTCGCTTTCCGATGCGCACACGCTTCAGGAGATCGAGCAGAAGGCAGGCGACGGTCCTCTGGCGGTCGCCGAGCTCTTCTGCGAGCCTGCGTCACTGCCGCCTTCGCGCCGCGTTGCCGGTCCGCGCCATCCGGCCGCTGTGGTGGCGCTGGGGGTCTTTGACGGCGTGCACCGCGGGCACCAGGCGCTCTTGTCCGCGGCGCGCGCTGAGGCGCTGCGGCGGGGTTGTCCGCTGGTCGCGCTGTGCTTTGATCCGCTGCCCGAGCAGGTGATCCGCCCGCAGAGCGCGCCGGCTCTCTTGACTGACGTTGCGCAACGTATCGCGCTGCTGAAGCGCTATGGCGCCGATCAGGTTGAGGTGATCGACTTCAGTCCGGCACTCGCGCAAAGCAGCGCCGAATTCTTTGCGACGCAGGTGCTGCCGAGTCGCGCAGCGCCCGTGCAGCTCTTTGTCGGGGAGAACTTTCGCTTCGGCGCGGGAGCACAGGGCGACGTGAGGATGCTTGCAGAGGCGCTTGACTGTCCGGTGACGGCGGTTGTGCTCGCGGCAGATGAAGACGGGGAAGTTATCTCGTCGACGCGGGTGCGGGCCTTGCTCGGCGCCTCGCGCCTGGAGGCCGCCTCTGAGCTCATGGGGCATACGCTTGATCTGACAGGGACGGTGATACAGGGCAGCGCGCAGGGCCGCGAGCTGGGGTATCCCACGGCTAACCTTCAGTTGGACGCCGCCCGCTGGCCGCTCTGCTTTTCGGAGGGAGTATACGCGGCACTCGCGCGGCTGGGCGGCGTGTCGTATACGGCGGGACTGTTTATCGGCCAGGCGCGCTCAGCAGGCTTTGAGCAAGACCGTCTGCAGGTCGAGGCGCACCTGCTTGACTACGAGGGACCTGAGTTCTATGGGCAGGATCTGACGGTCAGCGTGCTTCACTTTATCTCCACACTCCGGCGTTTTGAGACGCCCGAAGGTCTGTCTGAGGCTATCGGCGCCTGGCTTTTTGCCATACGCCAGACAACTATCGTAGAATGAAAACCACGAAGAGCGATGGGGCTCTGTGGTGTATCGGTTTGAGGAGGAGCTTATGGCGCTGCCACAACTTTCCAACGAACAACGGCGGAAAAATCTTGAGCTTGCGGCAGAGGTGCGTCATAAGCGCGCGGAGATACGCGCTGACTTGAAAAGCGGAAAGCTGTCGCTTTCCGACGTCTTGACCCGCACGGACGACCCCGTGATCATGCGCATGAAGGTCGGCGCCCTGATCGAATCGCTGCCGGGCTACGGCAAGGCGCGCGCGGAGAGACTCATGGAGGAGATTGACATCTCGGTAAACCGACGTATCCAAGGCCTGGGTACGCGCCAGCGTGAAGATCTGATCAAGGCGCTGACAAGATAGTGTCAGTCAAACACGGCCAGCAGGGGCATTTGTTTGTGTTTTCCGGCCCTTCCGGGACGGGCAAAGGGACGGTTCTTGCCGCTCTGATCAAGCGCAATCCCCTGCTGTGGTTTTCCGTGTCGGCCACGACGCGTCTGCCGCGCGCCGGCGAGATTGAAGGGCGTGATTACCACTTTGTCTCAGCGGAGCAGTTCGAGCATCTGAAGGCGACGGGCGGTCTGCTGGAGTGGGCCCGCGTGTTCGGCCAGTGCTACGGGACGCCGCGCGCGCCCATCGCCGCTCGTGTGATCGACGGTGTCGACTGCATCTTAGACATCGACGTGCAGGGAGCGCTGCAAGTGCGCGCGCGCATGCCGGAGGCGGTTCTGGTCTTTCTGGAGCCGCCCTCGCTGGACGTGCTCCGCGAGCGTCTGGTGAACCGCGGCACCGAGAGCCCGGCTGAGATCGAGCGGCGGCTGGCGGGGGCCGCGGATGAAATGGCGCATAAGACTGTGTATAATCATATACTTGTGAACGTAACTGTAGATGAGACCGTCGCGCGCATAGAAGAACTACTTGCCGCGTATCGTCCAAAGGAGTAACTATGTCAGTATCCCAACCTGAGATTGATCAACTGCTCGATCAGGTCGACAGCAAATTCACGCTCTGTATCCTGTCTTCGAAGCGGGCGCGTCAGATCAACGACATGATCCACGGGGTGCGCGACCAGGCGCTTCAGGCTATGGCCACGAGCGAGATCGCGAAGCTGACAAGCGCCAAACCGCTCTCTCTGGCGATGGATGAGATCGCGCAGGGCGACGTTCTGCCCGACGAGATGCGCACGACTGAAGAGGACGATCCCGTCTTGGAGGCGCCTGAGGCCGAGAGTCCGGAGAGCGAAGCTCTACTGGGCTGAAGAAGAAGATCTGCAGCGCATCATGGCCGAGCGCGTCTGTTTCATCTCGTACCATGAGTTGGGGCTGAAAGGCAAAAACCGAGCCACCTTCGAGCGCCGTTTCCAGCTGAATCTGGATGAGGCGCTCGATTTGTATGTCAGACGGCAGGTTCCGGAGGTTCGGCGCGCGGCTGTTGTTGGCCACGTGCGTCATATTACGGGGCGCTATGTCGTCGAAGTACGTGACGCGAGCCGTTGGGAGGAGATCTCCGGCGCGCTGGCCAAAGTCCCTGGCTGCACTTCAGTAACCCTGGCCTATCAGGGAGGACGCGACCTGGGTGAGATCGAGGCCCTGGCGCTACGCTGCTTCGAGGAGGGGCTGCCGGCCGCAAGCTTCCGCGTGCGCGCGAAACGCTCGAACACGGACTTCGAGATGACCAGTATGGAGCTGGCGGCGCACCTCGGCGAGCTTTTAGGCGCGTCTTATCCCGTCCCGGTAAAGATGAAGGGCGCCGATCTTGAAGTTCAGGTCACGATCGTCGGCGGTCAGTCCTATGTGTCGGCGCGCCGCGTTGAGGGGATCGGCGGACTGCCGACCGGATCCTCAGGGCGCATCGTATCGCTGCTGTCTTCCGGTATCGACTCGCCGGTGGCGACCTGGCGGATGCTGCGCCGCGGCGCCGTGGGCATCGGCCTGCATTTTTCGGGACGCCCGGCCACGAGCGACGCCTCGGAGCGCCTGGTCGCAGAGATCGGCGAGGTCCTCAGCGCAACTGGCGGGCTGGCGCGCATCTGGATCGTGCCTTTCGGCGAGATCCAGCGCGACATCGCCGGCCGTGTCTACGCCCCCCTGCGCATCCTTTGTTATCGCCGCATGATGCTCAAAGTCGCCTGCGCGCTGGCCGAGCGCGAAGGCGCGCTCGCGCTCGTGACGGGGGAGTCACTGGGCCAGGTAGCATCCCAGACGCTTGAGAACATCACGGTCACAAGCGAGGTCGCCGACCGCCCCATCCTGCGCCCCCTGATCGGCAGTGACAAGCAGGAGATCATCGCCGAGGCGCGCAAAATCGGTACCTACGAGCTTTCGATCCAGGACGCGAGCGACTGTTGTACGCTCTTCATGCCGCCGCAGGCCGAGACCCATGCGACCTTCGAGGCGATGGAGCAGGCCTGGTCACAGCTGGACGTAGAAGCCGCCGTCGCGACCTGCCTGAACACAGCCGCCTGCATCGACTTCCCCTGTCGCAATTACCCGCGCAAAGACCGTCCATGAAGACCCTGTTCTCGCTTCTGGCGATGGCCTGCTCGCTTTCAGGCGGGGTGGTCTATGTCGTGAGTGTCTTGCGCGGCCACGCGCGCCCTCAGCGCATCACCTGGCTGCTCTGGGCGATACTGGGCGTGGTCTACCTGCTCTCCGCGCTGCGCAGTCAGGGTAACGTGATCTACACCTTCGCGTCGTTCATCGGCCCCTTCACGATCTTCCTGCTTGCGCTGAAGTACGGGGTAGGGGGCACCAGCAGGCTCGACCTCGTCTCCCTCGCGATCGCCGTGTTCGCCCTGGTGCTGCTGATGTTCACCAAGCGACCGATACTCTCCATCCTGCTCTGCCTCTTCGTCGATGCCATCGGCGCCTTCCTCACGATCAACAAGATCCTGAAGGACCGCAGCTCGGAGCCCCGGATCATGTGGTTCCTGTCTGCCCTCGGCGGCGCTTTCGCCCTGCTCGGCCTGCACGACTACCGCCTGGAGAACCTGCTGTTCCCAACCTACATCCTGATCCTGGGTCTGATCACGTTCACGTTGGTGCGTTCCCCACAAAAGGCGTAGCGTTTTCGCAGAACTCTGCGATAGGCAAAAGTCTCTGCTATAATGATGTAGACAAATTTGTATACACGCGCAGACTGAGCGCCGAGGAGGCCCCATGCATCACGCTGATTTTCAAGACGGCATCACTGAACAGGTAAAAGAATACACTGATCGCGAGGCGGTTATGCGGGCCGCCAACCGCTACTTTTACCTGCAGGCGGTCCGGGGGAAGGTGAACCATCGCGTGACGATGGCAGACGGTCGCGACATGGTCATGCTCGCCTCCTACAGCTATCTGGGGCTGATGGGGCATCCCAAGATCGAGGCGGCCGCCAAGCAGGCCATCGACGAGTACGGCACCGGCGCCGGTGGCGTGCGGCTGCTGACCGGCACGACCGATCTGCACGAGCGCATGGAGGCGCGTATCGCGAAGTTTGTGAGCCGCGACGATGCCTGCGTCTATACGAGCGGCTACATGACCAATCTTGCGATCATCACGGCGCTCACCGGTCCGGGTGACCTCGTGATCATGGACAAGCTCGACCATGCCTCCATCGTGGACGGCTGTATGCTCTCGGGTGCGCGTTGGTGTACCTATCGACATAACAACATGGAACATCTGGAGAGCGTGCTGCGTCGCTCGCAGAAATCCGGCAAGTACAAGACAATGCTCGTCATCGCTGACTCGGTGTTCTCCATGGACGGCGACATGGTCGATCTGCCGGCGCTTACCGAGGTCACGCACGCTTATGGCGCGCGTCTCATGATCGACGAGGCGCATTCCGTCGGCGCGCTGGGGGCGACCGGCCACGGGATCGAGGAGCACTTCGGGATGCACGACGCCATCGATTTGAAGATGGGGACGCTCTCCAAGTCGATTCCCTCGGTCGGCGGCTATCTGGCGGGCGACCATGAGCTCATCAACTACATGCGTCATGCCTCGCGCCCCTTCATCTTCTCTGCGGGTCTGGCGCCGGCGCAGTGCGCGACAGCCATGGCCGCGCTTGACGTCATCGAGGAGGAGCCCTGGCGCGTCGAGCAGCTTCAGCGGGTTCAGGGAGACTACGCACGCGGACTGATGGAGCTTGGATTTGATACTATGGAAACCGACACGGCTATCGTGCCGGTGCGCGTGGGCGACGAGGGTCGGACTATGGATCTGACGCGCGGGCTGTTTGACCGCGGGATCTTTGTCTGTCCGATCGTTCACCCGGCGGTTCCTCGTGGGACCGAGCGTCTGCGCACCTGCCTGATGGCGACGCATACCGACGAGGATCTGGCGCAGATCTTCGCGGCGTTTAAGGAGTCGGGAACAGAAATTGGACTCATCTGACAATGAACTGAAACAGGTCGTGCCGGACAAGATACCGGACAGGCCAGCGGCGCCGGATGCGGCGCATGAAACGAGGCCGCCGCATGAGTCGGTCGGGCGCGCGTTGCTGCGCTATGGCGTCTTCGCGTTGATCGCGCTGCTGTGCTTTTCCATCGCGGCCTTTGCCCTGGAGATATGGCCGGCTTACGCACACTACCAGGAGGACTACGCCGCAAAGGGCGTCTGGACGGCCTGGTTTAACGGCCCGATCCTTGAGCGTGACCAGGAAATTGTTGACGCTACGCTGCCCGACGATGCGCACGTTGCCTACAGCTTCACGGGAGACCTGGAATCGGTCAGCGCCGGAAAGCGGAAACTGAGCGGTGCGGCTGACGAACTCCGCTACTATCTGGCGCCAAGCACCAAGGACGGGGAGTCGTTGCTGGGGACCTGGGTCGCCTCCAATACCATCGCGGCGGGGCGTAATCAGGCGACTACGCCGGTCATCATCGACCAGCGCACGGCGCGCCGTCTGGGAGTCGGCGCAGGCGATGCGATCTCGCTTGAAGTGAAACTGGCTGACGAGCATTCCAACGAGGTCCAGGGCCGCTTTACGGCGTTGATTACCGCCGTCGCGCGTCCGACCGCGCAGTTCAAGGGCGTGGCGCTTGTGTCTGAGCCGATGACGCGCTTTGTGAGTTCAGCCCAGCAGGTGGCGGCAACGGACTTCTACGTGTTTGGGGGCTCGAAATCGACCCCTCAGGACCTGGCAGACGTGCTGGCGCAGGACCAGGTGCGCGGCGCTCTGCGTTCCGAGATGGTCAAAGCGGCGGCAGAGATCCGCAGCGGGAGCGCCTCTGCGCTGCGCTACGGGATCGCCAGCATCGTCATTGTGGTTCTGGGCGTCTACACGCTCGGCGAGCTCTACTTCAGCGCGCGCATCTGGCGTACGACCGACAAATACGGCCTGTTCTCGCTGCGTCGGGTGCGTCTGCGCACGGCCCTCGACACACTGATCTGCGTGCTTATCTTCGTTGTGACGGCAGCGGCGGGGATCCTCGTGTCCCTGGTGCTGATTCGCCTGCTTATGACCTATGAACCTCTGTGGAGCACCGCGATACAGATGATGATACTGTTTGCGTTCATAAGCGCGGCGCTGATCGTTGCGCGGGCGGCTCTGGCACACATGATGTTTGGGAAGTACGCCGCGACCCCCTTGAACACTGCGCCGGATCGTGACTAAGTCGCACGTGCTTCTGGGGGTAAGCGGATCAATCGCGGCCTACAAGGCCTGCGTGCTCTGCCGCCTGCTGATTCGCGCGGGTCTGGAAGTCCAGGTCGTCATGACTGCGCATGCCTGCGAGCTGGTGGGCCCGGCGACCTTTCGCTCGCTGACCGGATCTACGGTTGCTCTCGATCTTTTCGATGACCCCGCGGCGCCGATTCATCATATCGAGCTGGCGCAGTCAGCCCCCGTCTTCGTCATCGCGCCGGCCACGGCAAACGTGCTGAACAAACTCGCCGCCGGCGTCGCCGATGACCTTCTGACGACTACGGCCCTGGCCTTCGCCGGACGTCTGATCGTGGCGCCCGCCGCCAACACGCAGATGTATCTGGATGCGACCACGCAGGAGAGCATCCGCAGGCTTGAGGCGCGCGGGGTGACGGTGCTTGCGTCCGATACCGGGGAGCTTGCCTGCGGTGAGGCGGGCCCCGGCCGTCTGCCGGAACCGGAGGTCATCGCCGAGGCGGTGCTCCAGGCGCTTCGCAGCAGCGAGGTCCTGGCAGGGCGTCGGGTGGTCATCACCGCCGGTCCGACACAGGAAAGCTTCGACCCGGTGCGCTACATCAGCAATCACTCCACCGGGCGCATGGGCTACGCGCTGGCGCGCGCGGCGCTGCAGATGGGTGCGACCGTGACGCTGATCTCAGGTCCGGTAAACATCCCGGCGCCGGCAGGCGAGCGCCTGACCTTTGTGCCGGTCGTCAGCGCGCGCGAGATGTGTGCGGCGACGCTTGTGGCGGCGCAGGATGCTGACATCGTATTTGCGGCGGCAGCTGTAGCGGACTTCCGCCCGCGGGTCAGCTCTCAGACCAAGCTGAAGAAGTACGCGCTCTCTGAGCTTGCGGAGCAGCGAGAGGGAGAAACGGTCATTTCAGTTGAGCTGGTCGCTAATCCAGATATCGTGACCCAGCTCAGCGCGGCGCGTCGCGCGGGGCAGCTGAAAGAAGGTCTGGTGCTCGTCGGCTTTGCCGCGGAGACCAACGACGTCGACAGCAATGCCCGGGACAAGCTGATCCGCAAGGGCCTCGACTTCATCGTCGCCAACGACGTCTCACGCGCCGACATCGGTTTCGGCGCGCCGGACAACGAGGTGCTCGTGATCTCGGCTGCGGGGGATGTTCCCCTTGCAAAAGCCAGCAAGTTCGAAGTAGCCTGGCGCCTGCTGGAACTGGTCAGCAGCACGTAGGTGTGCTAGAGTAAATACCCGGTGTCGGGACGTGGCGCAGTTTGGTAGCGCACTTGACTGGGGGTCAAGGGGTCGCTGGTTCAAATCCAGTCGTCCCG
>JGI20166J26741_11147782_pt1 | contig 14281 bp, 5 predicted proteins | sample TergutCu122P5_FD_26741 | JGI IMG/M metagenome (IMG submission 26741)
CATCAGGGAGCTACAATCAGTACTTAGCTAAAAATTACACACTTGGTTAAAAGTAGATACGTAGAGGCTGTACAGGACATTTTCAGTGTTATGGCTGCATGTTGTGACCTGTGAGGCATGTATACAAACTGATTGTAGCTCCCTGATGATGGTTTCCTTGTAAACCGAAACATGTTGGAGCAGTTTTACTTATTTTAAAAATGTTTTAATAACTACGTTTTTTAAGGTTGTGTGTGTCAGTTGGTTATTAAAGTGTTGAATACTGTGTGTGACTTTTCTTTAGAGTGTGAGTCACAGTAAGCTCTTGGGCTTCTTTATCAGTGCTTTGAGGAATGGTAGTTTGTTAGTATGTTGAACATACATGTAGAAGTCTGGGTGTTATATGATTGGTATAGGCTTATTACTAGTCTCACCTGTGTATGTGTTAATGTGGAACTGATGGTTTTTAAATGGCTATGGTAGGAAAACTGTTCAGTGCTGTTGCCCCATTTCACTTGCTGTTTATTCTGCCATTTTGTTATTCGTATGTTTATTAAATACTGTGAACCATAAATTGCTTGCATACTTGATGTAATGCAGGAAACCTTCAGTGTTAGAGGTTAAAAATTCTATGGTATTAGTGAAGTCCATTTATATCTTTCACGTATTATCTGTGTTACTACAGCATACTGTAGAATATAGCTGATTCTTTTTCAGAAGGAGGTTGAGTATCTGTAAGTTGTTTATGCAGTCTTATCACTACAGGATTCTGATAGAGAGATGGGATTTCTATATGAACGATGCAGTTTGAAGACAGTTCAAATATTGCTTATATTTAGTGGCTTGAAGAGATCACTGTTGAGCTACAGAGTATTCATTTAAGTTTAAATGTGTCAGTTGAATTATAGTGTTTGTGCCAAATGTTGTCTGTATGGCCAGTTCTATGAAGAATAATTTCAGAGTGAGTTTTGAGGTTTCTGAATTTGTGAAGCACAGGGGTGAACAAATCAGCAGCAACTATTTTTGTATGGTGGCACCTAATATTTGAGGGTCCTCAGTTTGCAGCGTGCTTCATGTCACCTTCCAGACACCTAGAATTTTTAGGTGATGCCTATATTTTCTGTAATTTGTGAACCCTGGTGTAGCAGAGGATTCAGTCATCCAAGGGTATGATGCTGTGCCAACAGGAAATTGGATCCTGACATTTCAAGGCATCACATGTCCTGAAAACACTGGAATCTGATTAAAAGTTTGATTTGTCTATGGCCTGTTGACCCTTGAAGATAAGGGCACAGTGTTGCTGCAGAACATCAGGATTTGTTTACCCATTCCCACATTGTTGTATCCCAGAAGAACAGAATCCTAATTTTTTATCATTTAGATCAAGCCATGTCTACCATCTTATGCTTTTTTGCATAGGTTTCTTTGCTTGTAATCCTTTTGAAGTATGTTAACGTACAGTCTCCATGTGACTGTCAAAAGGTGCAACAGTGGATGATGATGCAACCCAGGAAGGCAAGGACCCGGCAGCAAAACCGGAGAAACAGTCTTCTCAAGTGAAGAAGAAGTCTTCTAAGAAAGGGCTTTCAAGAGATGACAAGGCACGGGCTGTTGTGTCCGCTATAGAGGAGATAAAGCGGGAGGAGCTAATGTTGAGGGGTGTCATTGCATATGGTAGTCTGGACCTGAAGACAGCTGGTGACATGACTGCACCTCTGCCGTTGCTGGGACATCCTCTGGGAATGCCACGTAAGATATATTCACGTCTTTTTTACTGTCTTGTAGCATTATCCTCAATAGACATTTGTGTAGGAATACCTGTAAAGTGCAATGTGTGCCTTCTACTCACTGGATGATATTTATGAAGGCCATAGGAGACATTAGGTAAGAATGCCTTTAAATTAAAACTCTTATACCTTAATACATTGTAACTACATCACACTGTCTGCTTTAGAAGTATGCAGTGGATCCTGTGCTCCCTCTAGAGACTTAACAATAGAGCAGTAGTTATTTCTGCTGTGTAACCAGTGTTGTTCAGTCCATGGCACATGGTCTTATGATGAAAAGAGGACAGTTGAAAATGTAATTTAAGTTTCAAGTTGAATGACATATGAAAGCATTCTAATGAGAACAGTAGTAATGAGATTTCATTGTGAATCCTGTGGTTCAGAGGCAGATATTTTGAAAATGACCATCGACTTGCAGAAGTGGAACACTTAGCTGAATGATACAGGATATGATACTTGACTTCATTTGTTATGTTAATTGATTTGTTTTCTTTTCACCTTTGTTTCATGAAATATTAAGTAATACTGTATTAACCTGGGGTGAATGCATAGGTAACCCCAATCAAAGGACAACTTTAACTCCGTGGTAATGATCAGTATTATTGCACTTTAAGTAGCTAACACATTGCATGGAGCAGAGTCCTTCTTGAGAAGCTAACAGTAGCTCAGTTAGTCAAGAAATTCCCTACCTTTCATGGAACTTGGACGTCCACTGTCATATTCACCAGATCCCACCACTGGTTCCTATTCAGAGCCATATGAATCCACTTGATATCCTCACAATCTTTCGGTAATATTCATTTTGATGTTCTTTGCTATATGGCAAATGTGTTCCAAGTGGTCTCTGCCAAGTGTGCTACATGCATAATTATTCTGCATAGTGATGAAAAACTTTGCCATTTTAAGGTAACATAATGCTGTGTGATAAACTACATCATAATATAATCTCATTGTCTCTACAGGCCAACCCAATTCCCATTTCTGTTGCCCAGTGCCTCACACATTTGTAAATTTCAGAATTTTTGTTTTTCAGTTAAACCCAAAGATGACTTTGATTTAAGTGGAAATCCACTACTGGAGCAGCAGAAAGGTGCAATTGAATCACTGTTAGACAGTCTGCTGTCACAGACTGAGAAAGCACACAGTAATGACAAAGGTGCAGTGAATTCTGAGATGGATGCGGATGGAGGGAGGTCTGAAAGGCATGATGGTGGGAGGAGAAAGGAAGAGAGGAAAAAGGACTCTGACAGGGGAAGCAGCAGTAGACGCAGATCTGATGGGCATGAAAGGAGAAGAAGCAAGGAACGACATAGTCGAAGTGGAAAGGACAGACACAAAGATGAAAAGCGATACCGTGCTGCACCCACAGAACTGCCTACAAGCTGGGCTCACTTTCGTTCTGGTGGTTATCGTATAGAAGAGATCAGACGCCTGAAACTGAAGCTGGATGACCGAGATCTTGGAGGTGGTTCAAGTGGTAGTCACAGTAGAGATAGACGCCGTAGGAAATCCAGGGATCGCAGAAGTCGGTGAGCATTTGACAGGTTTGCAGTGCTTCTGCAGTGAAGTGTTGGTAATTCACTATCAGTTGATTTCAAATACTGTTTAATTGAAAGTATCACTTCACAGCCTTGCAAGTACATTTGGTGTGCTGTAGTTGTAGTTAATTCAAACTGCCATTAATTTGCAATTCATAGTGATATTTAAGCCTTGTGAGTAGTAAAATTCAAATTACTTGAAGTTAGTATATAATGTAGACTGTGATTTGCCTATATATGTAATTTTCACTCAAGTTAACAGTCTGTGGAGCCCTGTATCTTTCTTTGAATCATAGTACTTAATGTTAATGAGGATATGCTGTACTTCATTTCAACATCAGTAATTGTGAAGTGTGATGTAATGTTCTGATTAACAGTAAAATTGCTTGGAGGTGGTATTGGTTGATTCTGCTGCACAGAACAGTTTCTGAAAGTGTATTTTTCAATAAAAACTTAACGATATTTAGGTCCTTGTTCCACAGTTTTGTTCTGATGTACAGATAAATTCTTTGAAGTGCTTGGAAAATTGATTCTCTTAAGATTCAGAATTTGTCTGGTTCTGAAGGCATGTTATTGATTAACACACTTTTCATCTGTAAGGTCCATAAGTTTTCTGTTTTCTTTCATTAGATCTCGGGAAGATAGGAAACACCGCAAGTCACCGAATCATGATGCTGTTAAGGAAAGTAAAACTGAGGAAGACTTGGATCATTTATATCGTCCATTCGAGGGTCCATCTCGCTTACGTTTTCCTCTAGTGATCACTAACTCTGCACAAATGGTAATAGAATATCCACGAAGTTTTGTGCGTTACACAAAAGCTCGTCCTCCAGTCTCATACTGTGAAAATCCTGACTCAACCAGTGCTCACTTCCGGTCAAGGACTGAAATATTCAGTGATGCTACCTCTGAGTTGGTGACACTCATGAAGGAAATCATCAGCAGTAAACAGCAAGAGGAACCTATCAAAATTAAACAAGAAGCTGGCGAGAATCTTTCCAGCAGCCTGGCAGCCCTTCAGGTGTCGTACGATGAGGCAGAAGTTGGAGGTAGTCCAGCCTCTCCTGAAAATGTCACTGATGGTAGGCGAAAAGAACGATCTTGGTTTCCTGAAAAGGACTATCTTCTGTTGACAGAGCATGAAGGTAAAGATGATAATTTACTTTCTGAAGCTGAAGGAGTTATCAAAAGTGAGAAGGAGAATCTAGAAATGGATGGAGAGAATGTAACAGAACGGAAACTGTCTGTGGATGCAAGGGATTGTGTTGAAAGTGACAACCACACATCCCGTAATGAAAAAGATGAAGAAAGAACACCTGAGATGCAGTCTGCTGTTGCAGCTGTTAATGTGCCAAATGCTGAAAGAACTACAGTTCGCTCAAAGTGGGACAGTGATTATGAAGAAGACATTGTATCCACTGAAGAAGCTCAGCATAATGCTACTGTAAAGGAGTCCTTAAATCATGAACTAGTGGACTCTAACTTATTTGTTGGTCCAGATTATTTAACAGAGGAAATTAAAAGTAGGATTACTGAAGAATATGATGATAACATAGACTTTCAAGGAGAAGAACATGTACGTGATGAAGAGAGGCAGAGTTTGAGGAAGGAAGAGCAGTCAAGGAAAACTCTGGAAGATGGAAGGATAATAATAGCAGAGACTAAAGATAATGATTGTGTTGATGACAAAGATGATAATGGCGGCGGTGGTGGTGGTGGCGACGACGAAGTAGAAGAAGAAGAAGACGACAACAAAGAAGAAGAAGAAGAAGAAGATGATGATGATGATGATGATGAAGATGAAGAAGAAGAAGAAGAAGGAACAGAAGTTGATGATGGGGGTGATATGCAAGCTTTTGAGTATGCACTGCAAACTAATGAGTTGAGCAAGGAAAACTTGGCTTCTACGGAGACTAGTAATGAAGGTAACGCAGATCAAAAGCTTGTATCAGAGTATGAGGAATTCATGAAAGCTGTGAGCTTTGAAACTGCTCCTGCTGATGAAGCAGGTGGTTCTGGTGATGAGCCATATCACCAGCAAGAGTCTGCAGAATCGGACAAGGAAGTTTTGGAAGGAAATATATTTGAGAGACGACAGATGGACCTAAGTGTAAATGATACATGGGATGAAGATAGTAAGGAGAGGGTTGAAAGTGGGGAGGAGATGGTAAGTACTGATTTCATGTTGCTGGAGAAAGTGATTAGAGAAGGACAAGAGAGTAATGCTAAAAAGAAGAAGAAACAAGACTTCAGACCACGTTCCAGTTCATCTTCTAGTGAAGAAGAAGAAGAAGAGGAGGAGGAAGAAGAAGAAGACGTAGAGGAGGAGGAGGAGGAAGAAGAAGCAGAAGAAGAAGAAGAGGAGAATTTGAAACTGAAAAAACATGAAAAGAAAAGAAAAAGTAAAAGAGAAATTGCAAAGAAAATGGCCAGTCGTAAAAAGTCATATACTAGTGATGGCAGCTCCAGTAGTGATGACTCAAGTTCCTCAAGTTCAGAAGATGACCATGAAAAGAGGAAACGTGTTACTACCAAAAGAGGAAAAGGTAGGAAGAAGTTAGAAGAAGTGAGTGATGATGAAGTCAAGGAATTGTCTGAAAAAGCAAAGGCCAAATATAAGAAGGCATCAAGGAAAAAGAAGAAATATATTCGTAGAAAGAAGCAGCAGCGTAAACGAAACAAGAGACGGAAAATTGAGACGAGCTCATCATCAGATGATAGTTCTGATTCAGATGATGAATCTCCTTCAAGTAATTCTGACAGAGGACATAAACGCCGCAGAAGTAAAGGAAGTAGAAGCTATAGAAAAGGTGATGGAGACAGCAGCTCAGAGGAGAGCAGCAGTTCCAGTTCTTCAGAGTCATCTTCTTCGTCTTCTTCATCATCATCCTCATCATCATCATCGTCATCATCATCCTGCCATGGAAAGAGCTCAAAAAGGAGGAGGAGGAAGAATTCAAAAAAAGCAAAAAAAGAGGCACGGAAGAAAAGAAAGGAAAGAAATAGAAAGAAAAAGAAACGTCATCATGATTCTGTTAATAGTGACATTGAGAACAATAAAAGCAAGATTTCCAGATCAAGTCATAAAGGGGAAGGGAGTCACAGATTGTCAGGCAGTAGACCGAATAATAGGGATGACACAATCAGCTTGGAGGAATTGGAGGCTCAGATTGTGAAAGTTAGACATCAGGATGACAGCGATATGTCAGCAGGGCACTTTGAAAATGCTGCCAATGCAGAAAATAAACAAAAGAAAACCAGTAGGCAAACATCATTGAAGGAAGATAGAAAAGCTTTAATATTAGAGTCTAGTGATAGTAATATTAGTAGGGATCACAAAATACAGAGTCAGAGTGAAAACAAAGAGAATAGAAAGGAAATTGAGAACAGTAGTATGTTTGAAGGTAAAGATGTGAATTCTTCTGGTGAGAGTTGCTGGGAAGAGAGTCATAAACCTAAGAGAAAACGGGACAGAATTACAGAAAATAATCATGAAACAGTAATTGGCAGTGTAACATTAGAGGCAGATGATGATAGAGGAAGAGGAATTGAGAAGAGAAAAGTTCTGAAGAAAAGACGCCGCGATCGTTCCCATTCTGCATCACCGCTGAACAGCTTAGGTCGAAAACGAAGACGATCTCCTTCGTCTTCTCCTGAACACTCACCCACTCCTCAGCGTCGTAGCTCCACTGACAGAAAAGGTAAAGAGCAGAGCGGTAGTGCTGTATCCAGAAGCCAGACAGACAACAGAAATAATTTAAAGCATGAAAAGGGAGATGGGCAGAAGAGGGGTCATAGCCAAGGAGATATGGAGTTGGACCCATCAGATTTTGCAGGCCATCCAGGAATCAGGGACCATTCCTTCATGGAAGAAGTGAACCAGTCACAGTTTGAAAGTTGTGAGTATGGTACATTTGAAGGGTTTAGACCTCAGCAAGTGGAGGTGACAGTGGATGATAACACACTGAAGTACATGACTTCCAAGGATTTTAGCTCAAGTGGTGCAGATAGTGGTATGAGGAACAAATGTACAGAGGATTCAGTGAGTCAGAATGAAAACAAATTCCATAGGAGAGAGAGTTTAAGGCAAGGCTGCTGTGCAGTAGTGGATAGAAATTTTGAAAAGGAAAGAGACAGATCTGTGGAAGGAAACAGTTCACCCTTACTCAGAAAAATGAAGCAAGAAACTGTTGATAAAGATGTAATGTTTGCAGATGAGAACAGAGAAGGCGAGCCATTAGCAGAATGTGTTAGAGACAGTAAACCACAAGCTAGTCATGACTGTTCTACGAAATCTAACACTTGGAATAGGAAGGCAGGTGAAGGTGGTGTTGATCCCTTCAGTTTTTCTACATCAAGTGTAAATAAAGAAATACAGAACATTAGTAAGAGAGCATTAGATGTTGAGGAGTCTGATAATGTGTATAGTCCAGGCGATACTTTTGATGGTCAGCTGGGTTCTGATACTTTGAAAAAGAATATTTATGACTGTATGGATTCATCAAGTCAAGATGCAAAGATAGTTGACAGGTATGCATGTGAAATGTCTTTGGACAGCCTCAGTAGTCCACCTTGTAACATAGAGGATTCTGTGGCTGTGGCCCATATGCAAGATTTATGTGGTTCCTCCCCATCATCGGTGAAAAATCATAAAGTAAGTGTCCAATGGAGTGGTTACAACTCACCAAGTCAGGGTTTTTCATCAAAGATTAATATTCCTCAGCTTGACTCATTCATGTCGCTAGAAAACATTCCATTGCCACCACCAGCATCTCAGAGTGATGGGTATGAAAATAAGAGCCAGCATAACTTTGAGCACATTGAAAAATCATGTGAAATACTGCCACCTTTACCATCAACAGCACCACCAGTAGGCAGCACCAACAATAGTAGCTTCAGTGAAGATGTTGCTCAAGTTACTACTACTGATAATGACACAAAAACCCCTACATCCCAACCACTAGAATCTCCAGGTCCCCGCAAACCTTTAGGTAAACCCCCTATGCAAAAACATTTAATCACAGTAAAGCTTCTTTCTCCTCTTGCACGTCTTCAAAGTGCATCTGAAAGTAAACCTACCCATTCTGAATCCTCAGACATGCAAGTCCAAGCAGTAGTTTCTAATGAGACAGTAGATTCTTCTCACATGTCTTTTGAAATGAGCAATAAAATTAAAGAGGAACCTGAATGTAACCTAACAGTCAAACCAGTCTGTCATGCAGAAAGCAATGAATCAAAGGAAATGCGTAAGGATGGTGAAGCAGCGGTGAAACTACCAGTACAAATCAAACATCCTTGGAAATCTGTTGGATTTTCTTTGAAAGGTGATGTTAGTAATTTAACATTGTATGATGACATTTTGGAAACAAATGTTGCTGAAGAGCATGTGTCATCCACAACAGTAAAATCAGTTCAAGATGTTGACAAGCAGGAGCAAAGTCATTCTAATGAAGCTGTTGCCAAGGAGCGCACCCGTAAAAGACCCTCTCGTTGGGGCATGATGACAGCTCCTGTGAAACGTGTCATGGAGGACATCCAACAAGATGATGATGTTACTTCTCAGCAGAAGTGTGATACGAAACAGAATCGGTCTGTTGTAGCTGCAGCTGGTAGTAGTAACTCAGAAGAAAACAAAGATCCATACATGTGTAAGGAGCATCATGATGTTGTATTAGATTCTGAATCAGAAGATATGCTAAGCAGAACGAGATCCTCCTATCATTGTGGCATGGATGTAGGCTCCAGTCCTGACAATACAAAAAAAGGTGTTAAAGATTCTGATATTTGCAGAGTGTTCATGGACAAACATTCCATGGATGATGAAGTGGCAGATAAGAGGAATAGAAGGAAAGAGACTGAGGGGGAGAGAGCCAAAGATAAATCTGACAACAGGGATGTAAGTGGAAGGGTCAGAAGTGAAGACGAGGAAACTGATGGCAGGAAAAGAGATAAAAAAGACAGAGATAAGAGACTGGAAGGGAGGTTGAGTGAGAGAGAAAAGAGTGATGCCAAGAGAGGAGACTCTGCCAGTAGCATGGAAGATGAAAAGCAAGATTCCAAAGAGATAAAAGGATATAAAAACAATGAGAGCAATACAGAGCCACAAGATGGAAACAGCATTTCAGACATGCACCATCCATCTGACTTCAAAGCTGAAAGAGAAGATGGTGGTGACAGCTGCCTTGATAAGGGAGAGAGTGTGAGGTCAGAGCCTGGATGGGTGGACAGTGGGGACCATCCTGTACCACTACCTAATTCTACAGTAGATACTCCTTGGGAAAGCAGAGTTGTGCGCTATCGGTCACGGTCAAGGTCACTTTCACCTGACTTCAGAGGTTGGGAAGATGTGCCTGCTAGGAGGGTAAGGGAAGATGAACAGGGGAGAAGTCGGCTTGATGAACAGAGGAACAGTAGCAGAGAGAGGTTTATGGGTCACCCAAGATGTAGTGTTGAGACATCTGACAGTGCAGAGGATGATCGGATTAGGGAGAGTAGCACCGACAGGGATGGTAGGATTAGAAACAGTAGTAGAGATCATGAAAGGATTAAAGAGAGTTGTAGAGATAGGATGGGAGGAAGCGGTAGAGACATTCTGAGGGAAAGTAGCAGGGACAGGGATAGAACGAGAGAGAATAGCAGAGACCAGGATAGAATTAGGGACAGCATCAGGGATCATGATAGACTGAGAGAAAGCAGCAGGGACCAGGAGAAGATGAGGTTAAGCAGCAGGGATAGGGTTAGACTGCACGATAGTAGCCGAGACCGAGATAGGTCACGGGAGAACAGCAGAGATCTAGAAAGGGTGAGAGATGGCAGTAGAAATATGGATAGAATTAGGAGCAGCAGCAGGGACCAAGATAGAATGAGGGATAGTAGTCGGGAGTGTGAGAGGATTAGGGAGAGGCAGGCAGATAGAGAAAGGAGAGACGAAAGATGTATACGAGATCGGTGGAGTGAAGATCTGGACAGAGGTAGAGATCGGGAAAGGGACAGGAAAGGAGACCGACACTGGGAGAAGGAAAAGCGAGAGAGGAAAAAGGATGACAGGAACAGAGAACATGATAGAGACAGAGCGCGCTGGGCTGAGAGAAGTTGCAGCCCATTGATGGAGGACCGCAAAGAACATGAAAATAGTGGATCAGGGTACTATATCCCAGATATTCCATTGCCTGTGACATCTGGTAGTGAGTCGTGGGGTTCAGGTACTGGAATTGGTTCAGGGGAAGCAGATATGGAGCTCAGTTGTTCACCAGCATCATCTCCTTTAGTTGGATTTAAGCGGAGTCTTGCTGATTCTACCATAAGTGATTCAGAGCTAGTTGCTGCTGCAGGAAAGCAAGAGGAGAATCATACATCTTCTCCATTTCAACAGTGCAGTGCACATTATAATACGGACTGTTACCCTCCAACCCAAGAGGAACGTATTGCATCTCCAGCTGTCTCCCCAACATTTTCACCTAAGAGAATACCTCTAGATGATCGAATTGAATTGGAACTTGGGGTGAAGAAAAGTACACCGCCATTGCCAACAGTATCACAGCAGATACCAGTGTATCACCATCAGTCATACCCTGCATCTTATGCTGGCTATCAAGGTGGGAACTATTATCCTGTTCCACCTCCACAGCCACATTATGAAGGTAATCTTGTCTCTGTATCTGGAAGTGAGAAACTGGCACCTGGACATCCTCATTACATGCAACTTTGTGAAGAATTTTCGGGTCCACCACATCATGAAGCTTTGTATCATCATCGTCATCATAAACAATTTGTAGGAAGGCCACATGAAGAAATATACAGAGTTCCAGCTCCAAAACGCAGACCACCACTTCTACCCACACCTAGCAATATAGCTCCTGATATGAGCCATTGGGACTCCCCTGAAGCTTTTATTGGTGCACAGGAGGTCCATAAAATGGTGGTGACACCTGAACAGGGACGGTCATTGATGATGGCCTCCGAAACATTCATGGGCTCTCAGCAGATGGGTTGCAACTCACATGTGGTACAGGTGAGAATAGTTATAGAAGAAACTGCATGATAGATGATTTAAGTCCATGGAGCAGATTGCCTTTTGTGAAATTGGTAGTTAATAGTTATTTGGCTAATCAAGAAATTTACTGCGTTTTACGGAACCGAAAATTTCGGTACCGTGTTCATACGAGCCTGCCTCTGGACCATATCCTGAACCACATTAATCCAGTCAAAACTTTCATGCCCTAAATCCTTAAGAATGCATTTAATACTGTATTTATAGAAGTGTAAGTTTTAAGATGAAACCGAAAAGAAACGTAACAACATCTCACCTGTAAGCTGCACCAAAATTTTTAAATTAATTTTTCCACTAGTATCAGTCAAACCTAAAACCTTAAAGTTAGGAATGTATAAGTTGTAGCAGTTTTGTGAAACAAGTCACAATGTGTGTACTGTCACGTATTGCGCCTTGGCCTTTTGGAGTGTCTGATAAGTTTGGATACCTTGCTTCGTAATGCTTGTACTGTCATTGCAAATGGTTAATTTACTGACAGTTAAACATGAAAAAGGAATGTGCAAGCTATGCTGTGAAGTTTGAGCTGCCTAATTCAGTCTGTCTGTCTCTCTCTTTCACACACACACACACACACACACACACACACATGCATTCAAGCAACTTGTAACAATGGAAAAAGTTTCTTGATATGCAAGAGTAATAATATGTAATCTAGATGCAGAATCTTTTGTCTTCCAGTTTGATATCAAAAAATACAAAGATTCAGATATACATAACTGTAATATTGCTTGTTGTTTTTTATGGGAGTGAAGTTTGGTTGCTCAATTTGAGGGAGGAATGTAGGCAGAGTTGTATGAGAATAGGATGCTGAGGAGAATATTTGGGCCTAAGAGGGACAGGGTAACAGGGGAGTGGAGGAATGAGGAGCTTTGTGATCTGTACTCCTCACCCAATATTTTTTGGGTTATCAAATCTAGAAGAATGAGATGGGTGGGGCATGTAGCATGTATGGGGGAGAGGATTGGTGTATACAAGGTTTTGGAAGGGAAACCCGAGGGAAAGAGACCACTTGGAAGACCCAGGCATAGATGGGAGGATAATATTAAGATGGATTTTCAGGAAGTGGGATGTGGGGATATAGACTGGATCACTCTGATTCAGGATAGGGACAGGTGACGGGAACTTATAAATGCAGTAATGAACCTTCGGGTTCCATAAAATGTGGGGAATTTCATGACTAGCTGAGGACCGTTTAGCTTCTCAAGAAGGACTGTTCTGTATGGAGTAAGTAAGTAAGAATGACCTGCCCATGTACGATCCTGATTGTGATGATTGACATAGTGATATTGGCAGTTACAGTAAGAACAATGTTGTTGTTGTTGTTGTTGTTGTTGAATACCCAGACATAATATTGCTAAAAAATAAAGCCGTTACCACAACTCCCACCTACCTCCTTTTCTGTTCAGTTAGTGAAACCAGTCACATAGTTTGTCATTTCTGTTTTTTTAATAATTCTCATGCTTACCCACATAATTTCTGAGTACTATGCTGTGTCAGATATAAACTCTTTTGGTAGACATTGTCATTCCTGCAGTGCATTCGAACAGGTGTAGTACCAAGTGGACAAAAATAAAGAACAGACTGTACCTGATATATTTATTGACTGTTGTTCGTGCAGTGATGAAATCCATTGCCTTGTTTCCCCATATCTTAAAGTGACAATTCCTCGTACCTAGGCACTGGCTATGTTTGAACAAGACTTTGAGTGTGTACATTGTAGTTCATTGCAGAATCTCAGACTATGGTTAAACCTGTAGACATTTGGAGTTTCATGTCACAAAGTCTACAGTACATGACATGCTTTACAAGAAAGTGACTTCAAATCTTACAAGCTCCAAATAGTGAAATGTATCGCTCCAGCTAAGAGGCAAAAATGGTACTAATGTGACTGCTGTGTGAAAGGCTAGAAGCAGACAGCCATTCTGTGGACAGAATTGCATTTAGTGTTTGAGCAGTGCATGTGTTGCAGGTATTGTACTTACTGCACCATGACATTATGAGGTCCAGAAAATAAAATGGTTTGTTCTGTTGCTGTAAGTGTACCTGTTGATACATAACGCTCATTTTATACTGTAGCACATATTTTCATCCACTCTGTTATTTTAGGCATCTGTACAACCGTTTTCAGTGTTTTAAAATTTACGTGATTGAGAAGGAACTAATAGTTTCTTAAATGGAGGAGGGTACATCAGTATGCATTATAAAATTAATGAATTCATTCATACTCGTACCTAAGTTGCAATATTTGTTACAGGTGGGGAATGTGCTCCAGGTTGTTCCTACTGATCTGCCTCCGGGCAATGTGCTTGGGGCTGTGCCCCCACCACCACCACCACCACCACCACCCCCACCACCCCCAACTCAACAGCAACAACCCCACAAATCAGTAGTTCTTCAGGCTGGCAATATGCTTCAGGTATGGTCAAGTTGTCAAAATTCCCTTCCTGTAATGACATTTAACCTTTTTTAGGAGCAATCAAAGGATGCTGATTTTTTACCCAACCCTCTAAAGTTGGGTGGCATTTCATCAGACAGTTATGTAAATGTGTCTTAATATTTTATGTTGTGTTTGTTTTATGAAGAACATAGCTGATTACTGATGAATGTTTGAGAGATACCTTTTTTTAATATTAAAGAATTGATACAGGTTTTCTCATGCTATGGCATCTTGTGGACGTGTGAAGTAGATTTAACTGGTTCAGGATTGATTTTGTCATTTGACCTTGGTATCACTTGGTACATGTGGCTTGAAGATGATTCTTTCTTACAAGAGCACTGTTTTATCAGCTGCCAGATGTTTGACTCTAATACAGGGTTATTCATAAGCCCCTCCGGAACTTCCGAACTCGACTGCGCAACAACCAAGACAGACACGACAGAAAGGAGCATATCAATAGGTAGAGAATCTCTCAAAGTTTTTTTTTTTG
>JGI20166J26741_11148893_pt1 | contig 14278 bp, 11 predicted proteins | sample TergutCu122P5_FD_26741 | JGI IMG/M metagenome (IMG submission 26741)
GGGGGAAAGCAATGGCAAGCTACCCCTAAGAACTTGCCCAGGATGCAGTGTACCAGAGCCATACCAGTCACCTGACTGAACTCTGGTCTCTGCCCAGACCAGCCAAAAGGGCTGAATACCTATAATAATAATAATAAATGCAATAATGAGGATATAACATGATGTACATTTTATCAATGGTACACACTGACAGTGACAATGAGCATCCATAAAAGACAGAAAACACACATCATTAATGTGAAGGATCTATTCTGTGCATTCTCGTTTATTAATCACTTCTACAATACTCCAACCAAATGCACATTATACTTGGTACATACATATTTACCAAATCTCTCCTAAATGTTTCAGTGTGTTACACACCATCCTCAGGCAGAGCTTCATACACTTGCTCAAAACTGTCAGCTTTTCACAAGGTTGTTACATAATATGTGTTATAAAGTATACAATATACCATTCTTGTAGGTTAACAATGTTGTTTACAATGATTAAAAACAATATATAGCTCATTTTTCTGAATCTTAAAACTTTAAAAATATTTAAAATCCTTATATGCAACATGTTAATATATGCTGGCTATTGCTTTACTATTATATATGGTGTTGTTGCAATTTATGTTCACTGTTTTTCCAGCTATGCTTGTCAGAGGTCTTAAGAAGACCCTGTGTCTATAAGCACATTTGACCATGTCAATTTTAAAATGAAATCAAGTCATCATTATACTACTCTATTTACGTGTATGTATTATCATTGGACTTACAGTTTTTGTGTCATTCCTGTGTCTTGGTAAGTCGAGTAATGCCTAGTTTGTGTTTGTTGGCCTGTCCTATATATAACATCGGCAGTGTCTCAATCCATTCCTTGTACCAGCTTATATAGTGGTTTGAGGTCTCAGATGTGTTACTGCTGGACTAATAATCCTTGACGACTAATGTTTGTGTGTGTGTGTGTGTGTGTGTGTATACATAAGGTTTCCCAGCAAATCATTCTCTGTCCTTTTATACATGTTTTCAATAGTTCCATAGTGTTTTGTATGCTTCCGTATTCTTGTCTGTCATTTAGAATGTGCATTGTAAAGGCTGATTTTGGACTTTCTTTTAATGTCTTTGGTGCTCGGCAAATCTGGTTCTTAGATTTCTATCTGTTTGTCCTATGTACAATGAACTGCAGGTTCTGCATGTTAATTTATAAATTCCACTGTTTTTGAATTTGTCTTGTGTTTCTTGTGTGTTTCATAACCTGTTACATAAGGTGTTGGTAGCTTGGTACGCTGTGTTCAGGTCAGTATGTTTGAAGAGGTTAGTTACTCTTCTAATAAGTGGGCTACGATATGTAAAGGTTACCCATGTCTTTTGTTGTGTTTGTGTGTTTTTGTGTCTGTTTTGTATCTTGTGTGCCATATTGTCTTGTAGTCTTTGTAGTACTTGTGCTGGAAAACCATTATTCTTAGCTTCAATTGTTATGTCATTTAGTTCTTGCTCTTTGTGTCTGTTAGGGCTGGGAGTTGATTCTTTTTATTAAGTATATGTAAGCCGCTATTTTGTGTTCCATTGTGTGGTTTGATGTGTAATGTATGGTTGTATCAGTGCTTGCTGGTTTTCTATAGATTTCTGTAGTAATGTGATTGGTGTGTCTATTAATTGTCAAATCCAGGTAAATAATTCATCCATTTTCTTCCTTTGTTGGTTGAATTTAAGTTGTTTGTTAAAAAAATTTCAGGTATGTGCAAATCTGATTTTCATTAGTCTTTTCATTATCAAATATTATGTCATCCACAAATCTGTTATAATACAGGGTGCATCAGTGAATCGGGCGATGTTAAAAACGTCATGAACAGTAAGTGCTTTCATTTATTTAGTTTTAATACATATGAACACAACATATATATATATAAGTATTTAGATTTTTTCAATTTCAATTTAACACATTTAACAATTTAACCCATTGAAAACAAATGACCTACTTTCTGAAAATAACATCATTCAGATGACACCATTCCGCTCTAGGCACTTGGTAAGTCTCTTGCAAACGTCACCCATTACTCTTTGAAGCATATCCACAGGAATTCATTTGAATTCTTGCTGAATTCGATGTTTCAACTTCTGAACTGTGTGGGGTGCTGGAAATTTGAGGACTTGAGATTTCAGATATTCCTAGAGAAAGAAATCACATCCTGAAAGACCAGGTGACCTGGTTGGCCATGTGATGTCCCCATATCTTGAGATTACATGGTTAGGAAACAAATTCCTCACAGCTGCCATGGAATCTTGTGTGGTGTGGCTCATAGCTCCATCTTGTTGGAAAAACGTTTCTTTGGTTACTGGACGACAAGCAAGCTCAGGACCTAAGAAGTTCTCCAACATGTGAATGTAATGTGGTCCAGTCACAATTACAGCCCTTTCTCTCTCATCTTCAAAAAGTAAGGACTGATAATTCCAAATGAAGATATTGAGCACCATACTGTGACTTTGGAACTGTGAAGTGTCTCTCATGAAGTTCTATGGGGTTTGTGGCAGATCAATAACGGAAATTTTGTTTGTTAACAAACCCGGATAAATGAAAATGAGCTTCATCGCTCATCAATAAGTTGTTTACAAGCTCTTGGTTTTGATTAACTGCAAAAAAGTCTGGCAGAAATTAACTCTGTTTACATAGTCACGTTCATGTAGTGCATGAGTCACCTGAATTTGGAAGGGGTAGAAGTGAAGATCTTTGTGTAAAATCCATCGAACGCTGGCTTCAGATAGCCCGAGTGACATAGAGGTGGCGACGTGCAGAACGGTGTGAACTTCTTTCAATGGCCTCTCTCACTACCACAATATTCTCGGGTGTATTTACTGTTTTTACACTACCACCTTTCTTATTTAGTGTAGAACCAGTAGCCTCAAAGTTTTGAACACAGGTCTTGATGGCATGGGCTGATGGAACAGCACGATTGCGATGAATCCTGAACTCTCTTCGAAATTCACGCTGAGCGATCACAAAACTGTCACCATTTTTGTAAAATGCTGTCACAGCAAAAGCATGTTGTGCTCCAGTCCATGGCTCCATTGCAACTAAAACACTTTAAAGTTGGCAGCAGAATGGCAATAGCGGCATCCGCCCCAATGTTGCCGAACCAGAAAAAACAGCGTTGCAAAATTGCCCAATTCACTGACGCACCCTGGGTATAATTTCCCCTATTTCTGTCCAGTGTTTTATTGTTATGTCTTCAAAGTGATATAGGTATATTTCTGCTGCTATGCCCGAAATGGAAGAGCTATGCCTTTATTTGGTTTGTAATACTACTTATCAAATTGGAAGTAGTTCTGGTTTAATACCGCGCTGAGAAACATAATGCATTGTTCTTTCGCATTTGTTTCTATGTCACTGAAATTAAGTCAACCCACCATAATAAATATTTTTGACTAGTACATTTACATATAGGTCTTTTATGTTGAAGGTGATGAGCATGTGGTCACTCTTAATTTTGATCTGAGATAGGTCATTAGCCACTTTCGTCGAGCTGCTTGCTGCAAATGTGTATGGTAGCTTTACAAACTTCTTCTATGGAAGTAAGAAGCAGCTGGTAATGCACGGCTATGAAAGTGATTTAAATACATACAAAAGAAAAATGATAATAAATGTCATTAAAGTATATCTATTACACATACAACAGGTAACAAATATACAACAGAACAAGAGAGAAGTGTTTGCCTATCAAGTGTACTGCACAATGAGATAGCTTACCCAAAGTAATCCATCTTAAATAGCGTGGAACCTCCTTCAACTTGAGTCTGGACTAATGTTGGTGGTGTGACTTCAGTATAACCTCGACTGAAGTAGTGGTCACGAAATGCCTGCATTACTACTGATCGCATTTTTAAAATTCTAGATGTCTGCAAAAAATCACAATAAAATTATTTATGACTTGTCTATATGAAAACATCTAGCTCACTCAAAAAAGGGTTAGTATTACTGTAAGCTATTCTTGGTGGTGGACTAGGTGCTGGCGGACTATCCATGCCAGACAAAGGGAGGTACGCTGGTCCTCCGGGTTACGAACTGGGGCATGTGGTTGATGACCCCATCTGCATAAAAACAACTTCATGTTGGCAGTCCTCACAGTGTGTTAGCTAGATGGAACCAACTCAGAACAGAACCAGTGGAGGAGCACACATGTGGTGGTTAGAGTCTGAACTGAGCTGTGGTACCAGAAAAGAAGAATATGACAGACAGAAGTTCATAATAAACACCTTTGAAAACAAATTATACTTTCTCTGTCACTAGTATTCAACTGCGAAATTCTTGGGAAAATAATGTTTATGTAAAAGAAAGCGTCAGAAATATTTACAAGCAGCACACTGAGCCTACATGCAAATCACAGAGCAGTTTAAAGTATTACTTCATACCTCTGAAATATTAGACATTTCTGCATCATGTTAACTCTTATACACACTTCAGTCTAAAGATACAATTTCACTAAATATCATAATCTGAACTGCATACATGCTGTCTTCCAGAAAAACTGTGTCATCATCAGACATGTTGACAAATTCATGACACTGCAGTGCACTACTGCTATTCATAAAAATGCTTATCTAAAAACCAAAACAAATTTATGTATGTTCAAATTATTATCTTTGTGATCTTGCCTAAGATCTATATGAAATGTGCATGTAAAAAGACATTCCATTTTATAACTTTGGTCCATCTGGTAATGTAGTTATGATAATCCACTTGTCACCTACATTATGAAGGGTGTTATTTTCCTTGCTTGCCTGACAATCTGCTAGCATGTCACACACCGACTTTCAGGGGGTTTAACAGCCAGTGAAAGAAGTAAGAAAAAGATCTGCTGTGATAATAACATTTAGCAAGTCTAATAAAAACTCACCAGTGCTACAACAGATGCTGAAAAATGGTGTCCTCCTGACCAAATGAAGTCAGTATACTGGTGGAACATATTAAATCACTGGAGTTATTGCCTATAAATTGTTGAAATCTCACAGCGGATGTTGTTTCTTAGTTCTTCCAGAGTGTAAGCATTTGTTTTATACACTTTATCTTTTAAACTACCCACAAATAAAAATCACAAGGCGTTAAATCGTGAATGTAGGGGCCAAACACCGTGCCTAATCACGCGGCCACGTAAGCTCTCTTGTATTGTTTTCAAAAGGGGAGTGAAACTTCAGCTCTTGGTGATAACAGACTTGCGCTATAAATCACTGGGTTTGCTGCTGGTAAACGCATTTCTCAATTCTTTAGTGATGTAACAACATGCCTCAACTTAGGTACACTGTTGAACTGCATGTGTTTTTAGGGCAGCTGTATTTCAAATATGAGTCTGCTGGAAAATGTCACAGAAAAAATCTCAGATCTGAGGTGAGTATTTCAAAAACATCTGCATGAAGGGCCAAAAAATTATTACAAATGCAACCATGTAAGACAATGGTAGTTCACGCTTTGAAGGAACATGATCTGGTTGGAAGACTATATTTTTATAGTCAGTTTCTTCAGTCTGTGAATGATGGAGAAGTTGAACCACACTTAGTGTTTTTCTTTTAATGGGTCTGGTTTTCATTATTTGGATAGGTGAATTCTTAGAACAGCCAGTATTGGAGTACAGAAAATCCAGGACTTATTCACGAACTCCCTCGACATGACGAATAAATTGGTGTTTGGTGTGCAATGAGTGCATGCCATGAGATGCCAACAATTTCCAGGCAAGAACTCCATAGAGTAAATAATGTGTTCTGCCAGCACACTGACTGTATTGGGTCAGGAGGGCAACATTATTAACCACCTGTTGCAGCATCGTTTAATTTTTATTAGACATTCTGAAGGTTATTATTACAGCGATTGTTTTTCTTGCTTCCTTCACTGGCTCTTAAACTTCCGAACACTCAGCATGATGTAACACTACTGGGCTGCTGGGCAGGCGCTTATCATTCAAGGAGGAGGAAAAAAAACACGCTTTAGTATTTCATGATCAAATGCAATAACACTCCAGTCCAATGTACCTCTTTACTGACAAAACAAACTGTTTTGTTTTACAATATCATGCATGTTTCATCTTATAATAAAGCCATCATCAGGCCAGTTTTGTAAAAAATGCGTACACAAAAATATTACAAAATTTATATTCTTTTAAGTTTACTGAGGTGTCTCAGGAAAATACTGCCCTCAGAGTAACATTATAAGTATAATATTAATTATATGGTATCATATTACGTTGTATTATACTGTACCATATCAGCCGAACTGTCACTCAATATACTTACATAAATTACAGCACTTATAAAAAGCTCAAATTATTTTGTTCTTACTCCTTCCTTGAAAGCCTGTTACAATTCATACTGTTTCTTTATTCTATCCTGGTAGAACTTCAAGAAATTTGGGTACACAGTTGTTAAAATCATGTTGCCACCTGTTATGACAGATTAGTAGATTATGGATCCATCAATGCTAAGGCCTGATCAGTTTTTCAAAAGCACATTGTTGACCCTATTGGACACAAAAATGTGGAATAAAAACAGTACCCTACACGTTTGGGTCTAATATGGCAAATTTCTATTCTGTCAATAAGATACCTTACTGCACCCATTTTACGTCACACCAGGTGTAATTGTACATGGTTATTTGTTCTGTGCATCTGAGGCCCAGAAAACTGAAATTGATGATTACAGTCTTTTATCATATTGCTTACGGTGGCATGTTCTACATTGTATATGACTAACACACTGACAAGTAACCTTTAATATGTTAAAATTTGTATTGTGCTAAGATATATTGAATTAATATAGATAATGGTAATGAAATGTAATTAATGTAGGCAAGTATTAAACACTGCAAGCTCATTATAATAACGACCAGCTGTGTAACAAGCTATTTGGACTTCTGTTCATAGTTGAGAATACCACATAGCAGTGCATATTTAACAGGCACTACAAAATACATATCATATTTACCAAGTAACCACTTTATTTACCCGAATGTAAGATGACCAACCCTCCCCACCTACCACAACCTTACATTTTAAAGAAAGAAAAAAAAAACTGTTTAGTCTTGTGTCTAATTAAATGAGACCCCAGTTCATCAGACAAATTAGGAAAAACTCTCATCTTAAATACAGGTAAATATGGTAACCCAGTGCAGAACAAGAACTGTAGAAGTTTGCCTTTTTTAAAGTTTTAAAGGAGAATAACATTTTACCCATAACTTCATGCAGATTTTAGAAAAGGTTACAAGGATGATAAATCTGCTGCACACAAATCGATTTTAGTTTTTAGATAACCATTTTTATGAACAACATTAGTGCACTGTAATGTCAACAGTAATATCACATGCTTCAACATTACACAATCATGTCCTGTAGCATGTAATTAAGGAAAATTATGATACTTAATAAAGATGGACCTTATGCTGCAAACACACAGTATAATCTGATGCACTCATCTGAGCAGTGCCAATGAGCAGCCCTTACATTCTCCCCACGTATCATAATGTGTCGGTTATCCAGCTGGACATCAACATGTGCATCTTCATTCAGAATGTTGTCAGCACCACCAGCTGGTGCTAGACCAATCACTTCCCAGAAGTCTACTTGCAATTCATGTTCTCCAGGTGCCTAAAAAATAACAATAAATAAAAAGAGGACTTGACTCTTCTGGGATATAACATAGTGTCACTGGATGAATGGTTCCAGACATTCTGAAGGACAAAAGTGCTTTCATTCGAAATGTCACAAAAAACTCATCCAATGGCACAGCATCCCATCCCAGAAGAATGGAATCCTCAGCAACACTGTTGTGAGAATCTCAACCTTGATTAAACCTACTGCATCTGATCTTAAACTTCCACACAAATTTGGACTGTTTAATGTATTATAATGGGGAGGGCAGAAGGGGTAACAAAATATACATTATTTGGAACTTACACACAATTTTGGCTTATTATACTATAATGGGTGGGGCAGAAGGGGGAACAAAATATCTACTAACTGTGGGTAGCATGGCAAAGTATATTTATGTCAATGGCCTGCAACTGCCATCATATTTTCCATCCTTTAAGGTTTTCAATTAAAAGAGTGTCACTTCCTGATTATCAGAAAGCAAAACTTCATTATCTCAAGACATTTGTTTACAATGCCTGACCAATCATATAGGATGCAGCTCATGAAGTATGTTTCTTATGATGGAACACAAGCTGGACAGATTGTGTTATTTAGCAGCGCTGTCAAACCTGCTGTGTTGTGTTGAATGGGATGATGATGTGTGTACATAAGGATTTGGAAGGGTGTGGTTGTGGCCTGTTTCAAGGAAGTGTGTCTGCATCCACCCACAAACAGAAGATATAATGAACAATGGAACAGTTGGAAATCCAGTCACGATGTGAACTGCACAGCTCTGGAATACAAGCTTACAAGTTTACCACTACATTATAACACTGTATTTTGTTCCCCTACACAGTGATTATAAAATCCATACTGGATGTCACACTACTGCCTATGGAATAACACTACACACTGTAGTGGAAAGTACAATATGACAATGAAATGATTATATAAACAAAAAAAATTGATTTTATTTTAATGTATGTACTGTGAATCTGTTTATTGTTTTTATTTCAACCAACCAGTGCACAAATACATACCACAACAGTATCTTTTTATATAATGTACATTCCTACATGTTTTGACATCTCTATGTCATCTTCATGGAGTTTTACAATTGTGCCTCGCTGTTACACAAAATTCTTTGAACTGAAGCTGTTAAAATTACAATTCCATAAAATTATTAGATTAAAGTATATTAAAATATTATTTGGTCGTCATTTAGTGATACGATAAAATCTGTTTGACATTATAATATTTTGTGCAAGCAGTGTGTATTTGTGGATGCACATATAATCTGCAATAAATAAGGAGGTTAGTGTATGGATATATGGATTATTATATTGTGGACATATTGAATACACTTAAATATGGACTTACCCCTTGTTGATGTTGTTAGTGTGCTGGTCTGGTGTGTACTGAGTCGGGGTGGGTATCGGATTATGTGACGTGTTGTCTTGTTATGTTGGCCAAGGAGTGTAGTGGGTTGGGTTCATTGACCTACTGCCCATCGATCAACAAGTCCTGTTGTTGTAGAACTTGTATGTAAAATGAGTCCCAACAGTTCATTTTCTTTCCCTTACTGCATGTTTTTAGTAAATGCATGGTTTGTTTTGGATTTCCATATTCATGTCTGTTGCTGAAAATGTGTAATGCATGTGCTGATATAGGGTTATTTGTTTTGATATATCTAATTGTGTTCACGGTGTTATATTTCTATCGATCTTCCAGTCTGGCCAACATGATTTGTTACATGTTTTGCATTGTAATTTATATATGTCGCTAAAGTTTATTTTGTTTAGTGGTATTCTGTTGCATAATGGTTGTATATAGTGTTACATGTTCTAAATGTTATGTTCAAGTAGGTATTTTTGTGTATGAGTGGACTGTAATATGTAAATCTGATCCATTTCTTTCGTTATGTGTGAGTGTAATTTCTGTTTTTTGTGTTCTGAGTATCAATTTGTTCTTTTAATAATGGATGATCTATAATGGAAAACCATTATTTCTAGCTATGGTGTAGATAATGTTCCATTCTTGTTGTCTTGCTTGCTCTGTGATTGGTATCATTAACACTAACCTTCACGTCCTAGACAATCTACCTCGGCAGAAAGAATCACTGGCACCCACTAAATGAGATGCTGGGCACTCCACAGGGCCAGTCTGGACCTTTTGGAGAAGAGAACAAACTCGTGTCCCTGCCAGGACTCGGCCTTTAATTGCCCAGCCTGCAGCCCTGTCACTGTACTTACTATACAATCCTGGCCCTTCAGGATACAGTATACTTAAATAAAATAAATCCATGCATGAATATGGCAACAAAGATGCTCACTACTTCCAAGTTTCAGTATGGGCTACATGTATGTATATTTCCTTTATTACAGCCTTGAAATTCATACTGTACATTTCACTTGCTTCAAAAGCGTATATCTTATGGTATTCTTCCACCCTTTTCATTCCAAATATTCCATTTCAATCCTTAAAAAACACAATGCTTCTTACGTCTGCTCACAACAGTGAACTTACAGTTTTTCCCGGTGGTACTTCCACAAGTATGCCATAAAGTGTAACGGCTGACTCCGTGGAAAGCACAAGTGCATTATATGTCTGGCACAGGAGATCATTCAGAACACACTGCAGAAAGCCTGTTCCATCGCGCAGTGTGATGAACATTAGTGACTTCCCTACAATCACAGCAGATCACATTGCAATGTGTAAATAATAAGTAGCAACACAGCTGTCTTTTCACATACTTAGAGCAGGCAACTTCACTTCATGCAGCCCATATTCAGACCTGAGACCATTCTTTCTCAACTTTTCTCACTCTAATTGTGTGCAGTGTGAATATGAATGTGTGCAAATGAGAAAGCATATTCACTGTGAGATGCAGTTTTAAAATGTATTCTGACAGAAGCAACCAAAGACAGACACAGAAATTCAGTAATTCGTGTCGGTCTGTTAACATGTTCATAGGTGTATTTTTTTATAATACAAGGAGTCTGCATACTGTCCTTATGAAATACAAATAAACCTTGCTGTAGAGAGTATGACCCATGGGAGTAGATACTGTGTATATTATGTCTTGAGGCATTTGCAGTGACAATATGTAGTAAAATCTTTTTGGGCAGACAGCCACAAGACGTTCCAATGTTTCAGACACAGAGTCAGTCCCTAAAATGCTGGATCATCTTTACACTTTGATGTGGCTGCCTGCCCAAGAAGATCTTATTGAACTGTGTATATTAATATAACCACACTCTTTTATAAACACAGAATGTTTCACTGTATCATCTCAACAAATAAGTTCCAGGTAGCCCTCTGAGTTTGGTTTTGAACCTGTGTTGCCACAACATTCAACCTCTCAAAGCTTGAAGGAGAGACTTCTTACATATTTTAACTGTAACACTACCTTCCCAAGGGATGACAAGTTCTTAAATCCATACAGACAAGATCTAAAATCTTAAGTGCTCCATAAACTATGCTCTACAAAGTAAATATTTCTGCTGAAAAATCTCTTGTACATGTCATCCCATTACTTCCACAGCAACCTGCTCACTCCTGCTCAGCGTACCTGTCTCAAGTAAGGATCCCAGGATGTGACAACTGTATAAACATGAATATACAGTGACAGCAAAACATTCAGTGCAACCACAAAGAATGTGACTCACAATCACTGTGTGATATGCAAACCTATATCATGCAATCACACAAGCAAACAAATGACATTATGAGTTCCCACCTGGTGGGTTTTTGTTACCTTTAAGACTTTCTAAACACAATAAAAAAAAGTCACAATATTTTGCTTGTGTCATCAGCAAGACATAATACTGAACAGTGTAAGAATGAAGGTGTTTGAAATGTAAAGCTTCATGTAAGTCAGCATGCATTACACTTACATCAAAATTACTGAATGATATAAATTTAACTGAGATGCTAACAAATTTGCAGAAATAAGAAATACCTTGTCTTCGCAAACGGTGGACCCAACCATTTATCTTGACACGTGACCCACGATTTTCTTTCCCATCTACTATTTTAATAAGCTTTGCTTTGGGTAAAGATACATCTTCTTTTATCAAAATTCCTTTTGCTTCTTCCAAATTTTTAGCTCTTTTTACAGCATCTTCTTCTTCCTTTTTAGATTTTTCTGCACCTTTATGTCCCTCTCTCATCCAGATCTTTTGGATTTTCTTAAGCTGAGACTTTGCAGCAGGTTCATATTTCTGTAACCAGTCAAGAGAACACAAAGTGGTTTTATTCAGATGCTGCAAGTTCCTTAACAGCAGTTCTTCTGTAACAATTTTACATTTATACTGATGATACATACACATGCTGCTCAACAAAGTATGCACTAAAACACAGGAATTCAACTCAATTACTCATATGAAACACAACTTTTTACAAACTTTCAACTATGAACACTGCAAAATACTGTTATTTGTTATCCAAAGCAATGCAATGTATTGAAATGGTAATGTGACTATATATATATATATATATATTTAGAGTGGGGATTTTGGTTTTGTGGAATGTTACGTCATGCAGCAAGCAGTTTAACTTATCCTGCCATTTTGGTCTTGTGGAATGTTACACTCTGGAGCAAGCAGTTTAACATACCCTGCCGCTATGAAGGAATATGGTCCCTTCAACCACAAGCATACATTATACTACCAATTACATAGCATAACCTATCAGAAGACCAGAATCCTCAACATTAATACTGTGGAAACATGAAATCTTGCAATACACATGTACCTGACTGTCTTCATTATTTCCATTTCTTACACATCTGAGACCACTATCACAGAGTTGCAAACTTGACACAAACACAAATTATGGTACCCAAGATATATGAAAATAACCAGAAGCATTCATGTTCAATGAGTGAAACCCAACACCTAACCTAGGGGATGAGGCTTTGATTTTGAGGTGTGCTATAAGCAATTTATATTATGATGATTGCAGTAAGTGTTCTAACGTAAATGTTTCTGTTTTACAAATAATCTGAACTGTGCATGCACAGTTGTACACATAGTTGTTTGGCATAACTAATATACATTAGTATAGTAATATACACTAGTTCCACATAATATTTAAACCTTCCAAATCCTTAAAAAGGAGAGGTGGGAGGGGGGCTGAGAGACAAAGAGAGGAAAAATTAGATATTATCAGTGGTACAGAAGTTATTGACCTGTCCTTCTTCTTTGGCATCCACATATATTGCAGGAAATGGCTCCTTGCCTGCATGACGCATTGCTTGAAGGATGGTTTTGAAAGGTTTTGCTTCTGAACCATCTCCAGATTCATCACTTCCAGTTTTGTCGGAAGTGTATAATTCCGCTAAAATAAAAACATAAGCATGGTTACTAGTTGTTTGAGCAACAGGACACCTATATGTAAGCAAGTATGTGCACATGCCTACCTCCACCCCCCCCCCACACACACACACACATATTCACAGTAAACGTTCATAACACCATACTCACATGAATGCAAAACATGATTTCTTCTCTGAATCATGACAGTTAAAATCTTCAGGTTGTCTTAAAATTGCTGACTAAACATTAATGAAACCAAAAACCCATTCAGTTTTTTACACTGTTTGAAATGACTGTTGCCATGGTTTCAGGTATATACAATTAACAATATTAATTATAATCATTCAAACTACAACGATTGTGCTATCTGTATTTCTGATGATGTTAATGACTGTGACAGAATGGGAAAGAGAGAGGAAAGGGTGTGATGTCTAACTGGCATGAATCCAGAACAGTGATGTTGATAAAAAGAAATAACTAGACAGCAGTAAGCCCTGCTGTGACTTTCTTGCAGAATCTATAGCCATTATCCAGTGACAGTGAAACAACAGCATGCTTACTAAAAACCAGAAGTCAGTGTCTGCACACTAAGAACCCACAGTATATCTTGAAATATAAAGGTTAACTATTTTAAACTTACTATTTTCCATAGCTGTGCATTAAAGGAATATTTAAATTTACATAGTAGACCAACAAATGCACACTGGTAAATTATGCTTTATCATATATTATTTACTACCTAGGTGTTTCTGTTGCTATTGAGAGCATCATCAGGGTACCATTGCAAGAAAGCCGACAAAATACAACAAATGGCCATATTGTACAAGGAAAACCACTTAATGTTATAACGAATGTCTCAAATTCTTCCTATTGTCACACTAGTATCGAGTGATCTTCCTTGTCATACACATCTCTACACTTTTAACAGGTATATTACTATACTGACAATAGTTTTTCCAAGCATGCATTATTTTGATATCTTATTCCTATAGCTATGTTATTTTTATTTATAATACATGGTGTCTAACAATTACATACAATATAAACACACCCAATTTGTTTCTAACCACCTAAATTTTATCTTTTTTTAACAATATACAATCTTACATTTTTATGACCATCATACATAACCAATGAATCAAAAAAGTGGTAAGTCTGTAAGTGCACCATGTCATAAACATGCACATAGACAATTAGTACAATATACTATAAAGATTTAATATCAAGTGTTATTAACCCTTAAGTATTCGTGTCGGGTCAATATGGCCCGAGTGTTTTTTCTTTTCCTTAGTTTCTTGGATAGAATGTAATTTGGAAATCGCCGGTGGTGTGTAATTTCCTCTACTGTTGAGCTCTTTGGAACCGT
>JGI20166J26741_11150004_pt1 | contig 14277 bp, 11 predicted proteins | sample TergutCu122P5_FD_26741 | JGI IMG/M metagenome (IMG submission 26741)
GAGTAATAATATTTTACGAATAAATAATAGTCAGTGCATCAAGTTGGTAATTATTGTATGGTCAATTCATGATGCACGGTCAGAGAAACATTAAGTTATACAATTACTAATACAAGCACAACAGTGTTACTCACAGCTAATGGGCGTGGATGATTCTTCAACCAAGTTACATCCTCAAACAATGCTGGGAAATCACACATCTGAACAGAAGATGTCAGAGTATGCACTGACTGAAACGTATGGTTGGAAGGTGGAACAAGAGAATTTGATAGTATAGGAGTGAGTACAGATATTCCTTGAGCAACAGCAGCTGGTGAAACGGAAGAAAATGAGACAGAAACTGGTGACTGAGATGCGGGTATAGTACATGGTGACAGATCTTTTGGTGGTATGGGAACAGAAGCACAGTTAGTGTCAATGACAACATTTACAGATGTCACAGAGGAGGGAATAATTGCTGGAGATGGAGGAGACACTGGGATACTGTGTGTGATGGGCCCTGTAACAGGGGCTGGCAGCGAAGTAGGGAGTGGCGCAGCTGATGGCGTAGAAACAGTCACTGTCATTAAGGGAGATGGAGCCTGCACAGCTGTTGTGGCACCCGACACTAGTGGCTGTACCAAAGGAGGGCCAGGAGAATGTCCCAGACCAGATGTATCTCTGGTTTTTGATACCATGCTCAACAATGGTGTCTTCAAAGGAGGTGCTAGCACTGCATGACCCTCAAATGTGTCGACAGTAAGATCTGGGAGCGAGGGCAGAGGCTTGGTCACAAGAGCACTGAGGAATGCATTCACAGACATTGATGGGTTTGGGGTAGAATTTGCTAGAGCAGTAGAATTTGAAGTCATAACTGAAGAAGGCATGGGAGTGGATAGAGATGTCGGCAAAGGAGAAGCAGGGACATCTAACTGTATGCTTCCACCGACCCGCCCAGGTGGAGGTGGTGATGAGGCCTGGTTTGTATCCAGCTCCAGAGGAGGTGACTGAAACAATGAAAAGCAACAGTTCACCTAACTAAAACTTGAGAAATGGTAGCAAGGAAGTAAATTATTAAACTTTTACTTTAAAAACTTCAGAAATTGATAACAGTGACAATTTCAGTAGCAGCAACTCTTGGCCAACAGCACACTACTTTGACAGAACCAACAAAATGAGAAACATGGAGAACTTATCTACAAATTTCAATGTAATTTTTTCCACACATTGTGACTAAATTTCTCACTTATGAAATCAACATATGCAAATGTAGCATACACAATGACACAATCTCTTTGTTTATTACTACAAGTTTCAGCAGAAATCCACCATTTACAAGGAGTTTACACACTGGTATTTAAAACTCACTAAAATATAATACATTACAATAGTAATACATATTATAATGTAGTAATTTCTACAGCTGATTTAAAAAAATGTAAGACCTTGTAAAATATGGTTAAAATTCTATATGCTTGGTACATGAAGTGCTTCCCAAAAATTCCCGAAATTCGAAAGTCGGGCGGGAACCGGTTTTAGTACGGACAAGTGGTGCCTGGTAGCGCTGAGTGCACGCATTCTTTCGATCTACGCGTTTTTAGGTGGTGCTTGTGTCGTTTTGCTATTTTTTTTTTTCGTTGAAATTAGGGAAGTGAAGGAGCAGCGTGTTCGCATCAAGTTTTATTTCAAACTTGGCAGGAGTGTGGCAGAAACTCAAAAAATTATAAAACAGGCATTTGGTGATGATGCTTTGGCTCAGCCGCAAATCTACAACTGATTTAACCGGTTTAAAAATGGCCGAACGTCAGTTGACGATGACGAACGTTCTGGACGAACTTCAATTGGCACAATGGCGGAAAATGTTGCAAAAGTGCGCGAGGTTATCCGCGAAGATCCATGATGTTTGCAACATTGTGGGACTGTCATAAGGGACATGCAGGCGCATTATGTCGGCTGAACTCAACATGAGGCGGACTGCTGCAAAATTTGTCCCAATGCTTCTGACTGATGATCAGAAGCAACATCGGCCAAAGTCGGCATGGAACTTAAGGAGCAGGTCAGAAATGACCCACACTTCCTCTTCAAGGCCATAACTGGTGACGAAACTTGGATATTAATGGGTACGATCCTGAAACCAAACAGCAATCTTCCCAGTGGAAGTGGCCACTTAACCCCGGCCGAAGAAATCGCGACAAGTAAAAAGCAACGTGAAGTCAATGCTGATCTTCTTCGACGCTGCAGGGACTATCCATAAATAATTCATCCCTCCAGGTCAGACGGTCAATGCGAAATTCTATTGCGACGTCCTGCAGCGGCTTATGGAGGGCATGAGGCGGAAGCGGCCAGACAAATGGCACACGAACATCTGGGTGCTCCATCACAACAATGCGCCCGCCCTCACTGCTTTGGCTGTGCAGTCGTTTTGGCCTCCAAAATCATGACGGTCATCCCCCACCCCTTTACTCCCCTGATTTAGCCCTCTGGGACTTCCTCCTCTTCCCCCAGGATGAAGATCAAGTTGAAGGTGCGAAGATTTGACACCGCAGGGAAGATATAGGCTGAACAGAAGTAGGCGTTAAAGACGCCACCACAAAAGGACTTCCGGGGCATCGTCCAATCGTGGCAGAAACGGTGAAGGTGACGGTGACGATTAGGGCTTTGAGTGTGTCTACTTCTTTCCCGTTACATTTCGGGACCTCTTGGACAGCACCTCATACTGCTGTACGTTTCACTGTTGTGTACAGACATCTAATCCTATTCCATATCAATTATGGATCTTCTCTGTACAGTGTGTCACTGTGCTCTGTGTAGGAGGTAACACAGAGCCTTCTTCTACACAGAAATGTAGAAGGCTGCATATTATGTTGCTAACAGTATGCTCAGTTTCTCTCAGGTGGTGTATAGACACAGTACTGTTGCCACACCCAATGATGCTTCCCGTTATGCTGTCCATTTATGTCTCAGATATATGGTACATTTTTTTGCATGTTGCAAAGTTTGTTTCTAAGTACATTCACTATCTCCTGAAGCTAGATAGTGCAGTCAAGGATTCTTGATAAGAAGCTAACCCAGTGGGCTCAGCAGTCCCATTATGTATGGCCATCACTGAGCTCATTAGTTCTTCATATGATCCTCACACAGTCAGCTACTCAGTGGGCTGAGCAGTCCCAATGTAACTGGCCAGCAATGAGTTCATGAACTGCCGACTCCTTTTACAAGTTGCAGAAAATGAATGTGTGATACACTAATATAATGGTAAGCTTCAACAGAATGTCTGTTCATAAAGGTTACACCAAACTACACATCTCCAATCTTACAAAAGCATAATAGACCCATTCTAAGAAAACCCCAAATCAAAATACTCCACCCACAGTAGACAATTCTGTGACTAAACAGACAGCACTGCCACACTAAACCATGTCCAACAAAATCAGCAGAATATGAGCTACACATAATATAAAGACCATCCACACCCCAGCACAAAAGTGATGACATCATGATATCTGTGAAGGATGATCATGAACTGCAGGTCACAGAACTCACTGCATTACTTGTGAATGAGATAAACTTAACATTAGTCAGAGATGATCCTCACCTAAGCCCACGGTGAAAGAGTACATATGTGAGACACACAAGACTTTCTGAGCCAGAAAATTTAGCAGTGGCAGAACATAACATCAAGATGAATCATCACTTCAAGTTCCAGGAAATGGAAAGGCATATTATGGTTCTACAAGCCATTTACAGCAAGGTGAGTGGCAGATGTTTACAGGTTAAGCTATACAGTGACAAGTCTCCTGTGTTACGAATGAAGCTGCAGTGCTGCCCATCTCTTCACATAGTCTGCCTCATGTTCAAAGAGCACAGAGCTCTATAGGATAAACCAAAATCTCATGGTTATGCAATGGATATGCCTGATGCCACAGGCAGAAAAACTTTCTGAAATTCTGGAGTTTAACTCCTCAATCACAATAGCAATAAAAGTAAATGGTGGTGGTGGTAGTGGTAGTAGTAGTAGTAGTAGTAGTAGTAGTAGTAGTTGTTGTTGTTGTTGTTGTTGTTGTAGACAAAGGCAACAATTATGAATACCACAGGGCCTCTCCTAATGTATGAAGTTAACCTAAAATCTTAAATAAGTGCAAGTATACCTGTTCAATTATACTGTGGGTAGTAGGTACAAATTCTTTATGATTTTCATAGTTTAGTCAATTTTGTAATTTAAAATTTAACATCTGATGACCCTGATGAAAATAATGTAACATATTCAACACTTTGTGTGTCAGCTGGTACTGTATGAGGATTATATGCAATACAAACAATAAATTATTTTTTAAATTAACAATATCTATACAAATTCAAATCAGGCTCTAATAATAAATTAGTAAGTTAAAATATGACAACAAATCAATGGTACGTCAAACACATCAATGTTTTTTTATTATATATGATTGGCTACATGTTTCGACCCTTATAGGATCATCATCAGGCCTTCCAGTTGAATCGAGTCATTAAAACACTGCGTACATTATTGGGATCTCATTAATGTTTACAAACAGTAAGGATGACATCATGTCTAACTGAGAATTATACAGGTAAAACTTTTATTGAAAGACAGTACTATATAAAAATGGAAGAGTCTTATTTATGAATTATAATAATGTAGGTATTATGGGTAAAACAAGATTGTAGATATGCCGTTATTTGTTATTCCCATATGTGGAGGTAGACGAGTTGGCTGAATGTCATTTGTTTTTGTGTTATCTAGCAAAGAGACTCACATGTATTCATCAATTTCAATAAATTATAACATGGATGATGTTGAATAACTGTTGGATGCACTCATGGCTGTATCACTTTTACTTAAAGTAGTACAGAAGTCTACAGGAAAAGTTGTTCATTGTAGATCACCTTGTATAAGCACAGACATCGGGGGTTGATGCTTTGAGGATATAGTGTGTTGCTCCATCTGTCATATCTTCCAATCACTGTTGTAATTTTCTAAACTATGCTTTCACTTTTAAACTGGTTTCTTCTTATGTGGTGTTTGTGGTATCAGAGTTTTGTATCGTGTGTTGAGATGGAGCTAATCCTTCATCGAGTTGCTTGTTTGGGTGACTGTTTCCAACTGTCTTTTAATAAAAGTTTTACCTGTATAATTCTCAGTTAGACATGATGTCAGCCTTACTGTTTGTAAACATTAATGGGATCCCAATAATGTACGCAGTGTTTTAATGACTTGATTCAACTGGAAGGCCTGATGATGATCCTATAAGGGTCAAAATATGTAGCCAATCATATATAATAAAAACCGTTGATGTGTTTGACGTACCTTTGATTTGTTGTCGTATTTCTACTAACACATCGGGATGTCCACTGTCAAATTAGTAAGTTAAAATTATTTTTACTGCCATGTATGCAGCAACAGAAAAAACAGAAATAAAAGACTACCTGATTAATTATACTACCATACCAGGATGTAAAGAAATGAATAATTATACTTCCTCCTGACATGATTCATATGCATTTTATTGTGTTACAGATGAGTTTTGGGGGCCTGGGGTAGTGTAGTGGTTAAGGTACTGTGCTACAAGTCGGAAGGTCCTGGGTTGGATTCCCAGTGTCACTGGGATTTTTCCCATGGCATCTGACAGATCCATGTGCCTTGGGGCCAACTCAGCCTCTAAAAGTGAGTACCAGGATATCCCTGGGGGTAAAGGCGGCCGGTGCGTAAGGCTGACAACCTACCACCTTCATGTGCTGACTGTCAAGACATCTGGGGGCCCTAACCTCCTGGAACCCTGTGGGCCTGTTCAGGCCTGTAATGGGACAGCTTTACCTTTACCTTTACCAGCTGAGTTTTAGAGAATAAAAATCATGTGTCCATGACCACCACCACACCAAGGAAAAATTAAGTAATATACTGTGCCCCCATGATCAAAAGGGTTGAAGGTTGTAGGCAGTTACAAGATTTGTGAAATACTGGCTAACCATGAATATAAAAATAAAATGCGTACAGCAAAATTTGGAGAAGCACCACCATGTTATTAGGGGAGAAACTGGTTGACATATCTTTAAGTTTTTAAGCAGCAAAGAGGCAAAATATTCTGAACTCAATGAGAACAGCAGGCACTCCCCCAATTTAATGAGCTCTTAATTTATTTTATGCAAGCAATTTTTATTCACTAGTGTCATTACCAGATATTTGAACCCTGTTTTATTTTTTAAGTATTTAAAAGCTATCTTTATGTTGTGATCTTGTACATACTTTGTAAAAACATCAATATATATATATATATATATATATATATATATGTGTGTGTGTGTGTGTGTGTGTGTTTTGCAGCATTTACTTGTATGCGATATCTCATTCCATTTCAATCCATCCTGACATATTTGGATATTCTTAATTACATATTATAAAGCCAAGTTAAAAAGCAATGGTCAAGCAATGGTGGTACAGCATCTCCTTTTTTCAGACCATTCTGAACAATAAATTCAGGACAAATGTTTCTCTATCCAGGCTTCACCATGGATTTCATTTACATACACAATAATTAACCTAACTAATTTCATGGGTCCCCCCATCCCTTATGCCTTGACATAACAGGGTGGTTTGTGTGTTCTGATGACGCTCCAAGCTATACTTGGCAGTAGCACAGCTACTGGCAGGGTCTCCCTTGCCAGGCAGGTTGAAGGAGAAGAAACAGGCTAAATTAAGGGCTGCGAGATGGGCCAGTAACTGAGCCACTTAAAAAAAAAACCATATGTTGAAAACCATCAATAAGGAAAAAAATTTCACGGCTAAAAGAGATTTAGTAAGGCTGTCATACAGAATTTTCCTCCTAACTGGATCAAAGGCTTCCTTGAAGCACCTAAGTAGCTCACGTACTGGTGAAATTAATTCCCATTTTTAATATCTGATCAGTAATTGAAACATAATTCTGAAATTCACACACCCAATAATTTAATCTAAAAACAGAGTGAACCTCAAAAGAATAATGTTGGATAAAATTTTATGTGTAGCTGATTAAGAGTGATGTGCTCAATAATTACTCAAATCTGCTGTGTCAGCCTTCCTATAAATATGTGCAACAATAGATTCCTTCCATTCTTATGAAAATTCTTCCTTGTTTCAGGTAGAATAAGTAGGCAACATAAACTTCCTAAATAGTTCAGACTTTTTTTATGAAATTCATAATGACATTTTTAAGTAAGGAATGATTTAGCCTGAAGATTCTAAATCATAAATTGTTTTCTATTGTAATCAAGCTATCAAAAGACAAATTTTATTATCAATACTGCCAATAACCTTGTTGGAAAACATTACATAGAATTTCATTCTTGAGATACAAAAGTTATGAAGAATTAACTTTTCCAAGTTCCATTACTTCACTTAAGCTAATTATAAGTTAACTGGAAAACAGCATCTTCATATTGTAAGGTATGCCCCAGTAAACAAGGGTGCTGAAATAGAATGTGATCATTTTCAGATCGTTGTTTTGATGAACTGGGTTGAATACTGTATAACAAACATGAAAACTTTTGGAGTATCAGCCGTAAAAGGCCATTTCATATTCACTTTTCACTTCATAAAAACCACATCTCTAAATTGGTCTCCTTGACATGCAATACAGTCCTGTAGTCTTGATCAAAAAATTAACTGTAACTGCACCAAGGCACACAACCTGCCCCCAGTGTTGCAGTATGTTAGTTACAGCTGGGTTCTGGATATAATCACATTTGTTTGTAGCATGATGAGGGATGAAAGAGGATGTCAGGGTCAAAATTAGAGCCACTGATTAACATCTGCTGCAAAGTTAAGGTTAATGTCTGCTCACATTTAAAGGAATGTACCGTACATCACAAAGGCCACTTAAGAGATGTAATCTTTAAAAAATAAAAAGCATATATTAATGTCATTTTACTACTGCTATGCCAATTTTTTTCTCATATTCAAACTGATTCGTTAAAACAGCTATCAGAATATCGTCACATTCTACTACCTACCTTGTACTTATACAAACTTATAGTGTTTCACTGATCAGAAACATTCTAATATGCAGATAAAGCCAAAGAACATTTTATAAGATCAGATACAGTACAAAATACAAGTGCATTGATCATTCCAACTACATAATATGTTGTATTCCAAAAGCTCAGAATAGATACAAAATTTACTTTTTTTGAACCATGCATTGTGATATACATATGTAATAAGAATCAACAAAATGCACACTTTTTACATTAATAATTTAATTTAATTATAGTGTCTTCGACATGTTTCAAACATCCAAGTGTTCATCCTCAGGAAGACATGTACATGCAGTATTACGGTATTTCTGTCATGCTGAAATTATAATAAAAGGCCATATGAATTGTCTCTGTATAAAATATTAAGTTCATAAAATATCAATAAAATTATAAAATGCTTTTGATTTGTGGTGACATGTTTTGAGTTATGACAATATAGAATTCTAAAGTGTTACATTAAAAGATTTTTAACTAAAAAATATAGAATTCTAAAATATTACATTAAAAGTATTTAAAAAATGCAATAACATGTCTTGTAAAGTAATAAAGATATTGTATGTACCATCCATATAAGCAGTCTGGTCGATGTCAGGATGTGTTTGATACTAAGGTCTAGGAAGTGGTTCTTGCAGGGTATTGATATTTTATGAACTTAATATTTTATACAAAGACAATTCAGATAGCCTTTTATTATAATTTCAGCATGACAGAGATACCATAAAACTGCATGTACAAGTCTTCCTGACGATGAACACTTGGATGTTCAAAACAAGTCGAAGACACTATAATTAATTTAAATCATTAATTCAAAAAGTGTGCATTTTGTTGGTTCTTATTACATATAGATACAAAATATTATACTACTGGAACACATCAGATGGCAACACAATGCCCAAAGGGAATAAATGATGTCATATTACATTCAGATAGAACATATACACATTCTTTTGTGCAGAGAAACTTATGCAATATACACAAAATAGAACAAAAACTGTAATCTACAAATTTTTCTGACTTCACACAACTAGTCTGCTTTAAAGACTGACAAGAATTCTGTTTTATATAGAACTTTACCTGGCTCAACAATCCTGGAACTGCAGACACAGCCTTCACTAGCTTAACTGCTGCATCCTTCGCTGCCCGATGATCTGCAAGAAGTTTATCGAAGTGTTTGCTGCGTCCGGACACAGCTCTTCTCATGGACAGAGGGTGCGACTTGCAAGTTAATGACCGTGTACATGGTCTGCTGTTCTCCCCATTCCACACACCACAGTGTTTATCAGGATCATATTCTCTCTCCTTTACAGGCAGACACTTACGTTCTACTTTCGACCGTTTCTTAGGACTGGGTGTTGACAGAGAGGAAGAGGACATGTCCATGTTCAAACTTGGAACAGCAGCAACAGATGAGGCACTGGTAGGGGTTGTTGGCAATGAGCTTGATTTTGTGGTGGCAGGAGGTGTACCTGACATGTGACTGGGTGAGCCCAGTGGTGTAAGAGCCACTATGGGCTGTAAAAGAGTCATGGATGCTGATGACAATGGACCAGAAGATTGGCTAGTTGCACGAAGAGGAGTTGCACTGCTGACAGATGCTGAATGTTGCGGTATGTCCAAGTGTAGGAGAGGAATTTTTTCTGCATCTGATAATGGAGTCTGCTCCTCCATGCTAGTTGTCCCACATTCCAATTTCACACATGGAGCAGTCAAAGGTCTCTTGACTCGTAATTTCATGCTACCTACACTGATCCGGGTATTGGCACCTCCTTTGCTTGTTCCACTTTTACTGCTACTAACTTTCTCAGGATGTTCAGAAGAAGGTAAGGCATCTGTTGTATCTGCTTTGTGCCACAGTTCTGGAACACAACCCATTATTATTATTATTATTATCATCATCATCATCATTACCATCACAATGTCACTAATATATACACTGGTTTAAAATTTTGTCCTTCCCTTCTGGAAACTGTAGATCTTGGTGTTCCTACTCCCAATTTTATGGGTTTTTCTTTGTTCAATATTGCTTCTTCTGGCAAAACTTGTCCTTTTGCTGGATGCACATCAACTGAAAATGCCAATTTTAGCCTACATACAATCTTGTATTCAGGCAGCAAATTGTTTTACTAAATGATATGACAAACTGATCTACTCCAGCATTTCCTTTTGCTGTTAATTATGAATTTTAGTCTATCTTTCAGTATAATTATGCAGTCTCTTCATTAAAACTAGTTTGTACTCTACTCTTCCTTTGTGCTGATTTTTTAATTCATTTTATGGTTGCTCAGTCACCACTAGAAATTTTATATCAGTACTATTCCCGCTGGTCACGTGTTTCTTCAATTGCAACCATCATTAACTTTTAGAGGTACTGCATCATGTTGGTGATGCAATTGCAACATTTTGTAACTAAAAACAAATTTCTGATTTTTAAAATGTGATTCAAAATACATTTTCACTCAATTACATAGAAAAACAATAGAGCTTCTTACAAAGTTCATTTTTTTAAGTCAGCTACAAACAAAGATGTCTTCCTGTTGGGCTTAAATCTTCACCAGAGTAATAGCATCCCAAACATGTGAAAAAGTAATGTGGTGATAGAATATGGAGAGACTGACAGGTACTGATACACCTGAGCATGACAAGAACTAACCAGAACATATGTATGTATATGTATATCTGTGTGGGCTGGGACAGCAGTCAATACATCAACTCACTATAGACTGGACAGTCCAGGGATTGAATCCCAGTGGGGAGCAAGATTTTGTGCACCTATTCAGACCAACCCTAGGACCCATAAAAACTCCTGTAAAATGGGTACTAGGGTTCTTTGCCAAGGGAAAAGCAACCAGGGTGTGGCACTGACCATCCACCCCCACCTAATGCCAAAGCTAAAGAAAGAGTAGGGGTATACCTCTATTCCCCCTCTGGGCCTTCAAGGCCTGTTCTAGGGTGAACTTCACCTTTACCTTTACAAGTATGTCAAACATAATGTAAATGGATGAATCAGAAAGTTTCCAAAAGTCAGGCATAATTTTTAGTAAGAAGAGTATGTAGAAAACCAAACCCACCACCCTCAAAGTACTGCCATTCTGCATGTATGTACTTGCTTCAGTGGCAATACCATTGCTGGAAGCACCTTTAGAAGTCCTCTTTTGGTATGGCTGTAAGACCTGCTGTCACGTTTCTTAAATTTCTTCTACAAACGCATAACAATGATTTTCAAGCCCAATCTTGAGTCTCAGAAAGAGTCAGAATGGCATGGAGTGGGATCTGGAGAATATGCTGGCTGGGGGATGGTCAGAATTTGGTTCTTCACCAAAGGTGCTACACTGCAAGGGAGGTGTGACAAGACACATTTTGCACACAAGCCACCTAGACAAATCTTCTTTCAGAATGCTCTGAATTGATCTATGTGAAATTCCAATATCATTTGCTACCTGTTCAACCATCACACAGGAATCCAACATCACGACTGTGCAAACTTCTGGCCATTGTTCATAGATGATGATGATGATGATGATGATGATGATGATAATAATAATGTTTATTGACTGCAAGTGGGTAGACACCCGGTGGCAGTGAATAGACACCCGGTGGCAGATGGTGATAGCCTGCCAGTGCATTCCTTATCTTCAAGTGATCCTTGACCATTTTTAAATTGGTGTACCGGTCATACACAGAAGAATTTTCACGAGCTTCATCTGCATAACCCACAATGAAGCTTACACAAGTTTCTGTTGCTGATTTCCCTAGTTTGCAAAAGAACTTGATGTCTGCCTGCTGCTCAAACACAGATATTCCAATAAGCACTGCTGACACACTTGCATACCACAGCCAACCACAGCACATTGACGTGCTTCAATCTGTTCCAGCTTGCTCTACCCCTGTGAACCCTAGCCCTCTTGCTTTAACAGGAAACATGGTAATATGAACATGACTGAATTCCAGAAACTAAATAAATGGGAATACAGTAACTAAGATGGTCCACAAGGCTCAGGCAGTCTATGAAATTCAGTTGGGAAATGCTGTTTTAGACTACTTAATTTTCATATGTTATGTGCTAGAAGGTTCCACTGGGATGCACTTGTTCTCATGACTGTTTAAAATTACTTAATTATGTATGTGTTTCTTTGTTTAACAGCTGCTTGTGCTGTTTCTAATGCTGACCTTTCAGTCAACAACTAATAATGGGGCAAGCCAAAGAACTGGATGATGATGATGATGATGACAATGATGTTGACAGGGACAGAGATAACCATGGTCACAGTCATTGTAGTAGTTAGTAGTGGTCGTCATCACCGCCACCACCACCACCACCACCACTACCACCAAAGCCAACAGATTACAACCATAATTGTATTACAAACTGTAACCAAAATATTTGGTACATAAGTGAGCAATGCACATAATCTGTATGGGTGTCCCTACAAAGTGAGGGACTGTCACAAGATACAACACAACTAGTTGACAAAATATGGATGTAGTTCTTGCTTAAAAGTCAAATATTTAAATAATGAAGTCCTTGAATGCTAGTAAGGGTAAACAGTGAAACACAAACAGGTGTACACATGTGCATATGTATACATAATTCATGGAGTGCCTTAGAGTGGTTCCCTGACCATGGCAGCTGACATGGGATGTACTGGCAGATGTGGGCTTCCTAAGTGGTAAAGCTACTGTGCTTGGGTACAATGACAAAAGAAATATCCCATGTGTATGTAATGTAGGGTGTGTACACAGTGCATGTGCAGTAGCTCCAAAGTTCATGGAGACAAGCCATCTGTCTCAAATCTGTCAACAATGAAAGACTTCTACTCCCACCCTTTGCATCCTCCATTCAGAAATTTTATAACTTTAACTCAGCAGTTCGGTCAGGAATTTCTGAACACTTCCATATAATTCCACTAAGTTAAGCAGCTTATCCTGACAACATTCAAGGGCAATTTTCTGCAAGATACAAACATACACTGACATTAGTAGTTTCAACATACTGGAAAGATTAACTGCATGAACTTTCCCATTTAAGAGCAAACAAGAGTGACAATCACAAGAACAGAACACAGAGAAAGGGATAACTATCAGCATCAGATATGAACAGTTCAATCCAAGTGATACACAAGCTGCAACATTTGATAGTCCTCACCTGTGGCCTTCTTAACTTTTCTTATACCTGCAAACCTGCCAAGAGCAAATTAATCTGGTCCTCAGGAAAACATGCCCACATGGTACAAGCAACTCACTCCTCAGGCAGGAGTGACCACAAGGCAATATTATTTACTCCTATGAAGGGCACAACCACAGGGAGTGACAAGAGGGCAGGATTACATTTACTTCTAGGGCATGAATGACCTCAAAGCAGGAGTGCATTACTTCTAGGGAAGAAGTAGTAATGGGACAAGAGTACATTTACTTATAGGGTAGGAGTGATGACAGGACAGGATTACACTTACTCCAGATGTGTGAGACAGCAGCATACATGGAACAGCCAGTAGAAATGATCTGTAAATTGCTGTTGCCCAACACTATGATGAAGATTCACTATTCCTCACATTTATGAAGGTTTACAATACAACATAACTTAAAGGTTTAAAGTGCATTCTTCATTATATCTGTGTTAACAGACTTATAATTATGCCATGAGTACTCACCCATGTGATTAATCAGGCCCTGAGGTTTCACACAAGCCTCACACAGTTCACAGATGACTGCATAAAAGCCATCTGTCTCAGGACATAACCCAAACAATCCCATGTCTGCAACAAAAAACCCCTCAAGAGTTGTCCAGTCAGTTGACCAATATCCACTGTAATATATATGTAACAAGTAAGTCAACTTAAATGTGATATGGTGCAGCTCGTGACACTGCTATTGAGCATCAGCGATTAAATGGGGACAATACAATGTGAAATGTTAAGGGGGTGACATAATAATGAGTCATTATGTCTTTATGGTCCAGCATGTCCAACATTTGCTGCATACAACTCACGGAAAGTCTGTCCAAATAACCAACTGGTCATTCAGTTTTATTTTGACAACACATACACTGTGTAGGACTGAAAGAGATCGGATGGGATAACTGTGAATACTGAAAGAAGCATGTGAGAGAAAGTCCACAGCCTATTCTGTGGTACTCTCCCCTCTCTTAACCCTTTCCAGCCCCGTGATGCCATATGGCATCATGCTTTTCATCTGTTCTTAATATGCATGCCTTTTGCCCATTGGCTGCAGTAGTCATCTTAGTACACTGTGCTGACTTTTCTGCGTTTG
>JGI20166J26741_11151115_pt1 | contig 14275 bp, 4 predicted proteins | sample TergutCu122P5_FD_26741 | JGI IMG/M metagenome (IMG submission 26741)
TAGTTAATTAGTTAGTTAGTTAGTTAGTTAGTTAGTTAGTTAGTTAGTTAGTTAGTTAGTTAGTTAGTTAGTTAGTTAGTTAGTTAGTTAGTTAGTTAGTACAATGAATATGACAATAATACATTTGTCATATGCCAAGTTTTTCTTCAGGAAATTAAGTTCTGCTGAAAAACCAATACATAATTCAACAGGCAGCATTTTGTAAACGTATCATTAGACATGTAACTTTAACTAATTCATTGAAGCAAAGTTCTACTTCATAAGCTGAAAGTGGCTCAAACAATTCCCCGCTTTTAGGGAACCAAGAATTCATTACCGTGTTCACCAAATACCGCAACCCTATGCCAGATTAATCCAACCCACAATCTACCGTAGTGTTTATTAAATCCCATTTAATATTCTTCTGTCTGTAACTATATCTACCAATAATTCTCCTCCTGTCGCATTTCTCGAATGCAGCTTTTAAGAAATTTTCATATTGACCACGCGTGCTACATTTCCCTTATACACGTATGTCATCCTCCTTTTTTGCATCTTTGTAATGGTATTTTGTGAACGGTAGAAGTTATGAAACATCGTATTGAATTTTGATACTTCCTCCTCTTCATTGTAGAAGAAATCCAGTCGCGGAAAATCTGAAAGTCGCCCCCAAAATCCCAAGGGTCCGCGGACACGGATCTGTGCCATTAAGACAACATTTTATTTACTTGTTACATTAAACTGACAAATGGTGAATGTTTGCCTGATTGTGACGTTGTCATGTTGCGCAGGGCTACTCAGTCACATGGAGCACATGCGGATGGACCCAAAGCACCAGTTCGCGGCACAGTACGTCCTCAGCCGAGCGGCCGCCGAGCGCCGGGAGCGTGAGTCACTTCTGGCGGCAGCTGTCGCCGCGTCATCAGCTGGAGGCCTGGCCGGACTTGGAGGCGGTGGGCCGTCGTCCATGTGTGCCAGTCCTTCCGCACACTCTGACAGTTCCTCAGGAGGTGGCCGGCTCTCTAGCACGGGATCTGAGCCCGGCGGTATCATGAACAACAACAATAACAACAACAAACTGGGCGACATCTTGAGCGGTCGGGGCGGTAACGGGCTGCAGCAGCAATACGGGGCGGAGGAACTGCATAACGCGAGTCGCATGGCTGCCATGGTAGCCATGGTGGGTCAGTCTTCGGCAGGAGTGTCAGGAGGCCTTGGGAGTCCTGGGCCCGGAGGTCTCGGGGTCGACTCCAGCGCCGCGGCCGCTGTCCAGGCTGCGGCTGTAAACCTCGCAGCTGCTATGAGAATGGGTGCTTCAGGACTCGGAGGAGTGGGATCTCCTGGCGGCAACAATGGGAACAACGGTTCTGCAGGAGGTCCGGGTTCATCGACTCCTCCGGCGCCTGGGGACGGTGGCGTATCGGCGGCACAGGCCCAAGCGGCCATGAATGCGGCCATGCGCGCCGCATCTATGGCTGATTCTATGAGGTCGATGGACGCAGCTATGAGATCCTCAATGGCTGTAGACTCAGCGATGCGGCTGGACTCCATGACGGGTCACCACCACGGGGGGCCACAGGGTCACCACAATCACCAGCAATCATCGTCGGAGGCGGCAGCCTTGAGGATACACCAAGCTGAAGCACTTCTGCGGTCACAGGCAGAGGCAGCACTTCGGCTAGCGGTCAGTCAGGCGGCTGCTGTCGCAGCATCGAGTAATAATGTGTCCGGGGGTGGCGATGGAAACTCCGTGGCGCTCCGGCACCACAACATGGCTGCGGCACACAACGGCAGTGCCGGAAACAGCAATGGCGGTGGTATGAACCACCATCATGCACACCACAACCAGGTCTCGCCAGACCTCAGCGAAGCTTTGCGGTTACAGGAACAAAGGTTAGAACAGGCCCTGCGGCTCCATGGAGGGGATCCTCGAGCACTAGGTTTCAGCTTGTCCAGTAGCTCTGGAAACTCACAGAACCAACAGCAGCAACAAAACAACAACCCATGAAAACACAGCTATTATTAAGTCAATAATGCAGGAAAATGAGAAGCATGGAATGAACTATATGCATGTGAATTTATATATAAATAATCCTGGAACTATTTGTAGTAAGAATAACTAGGAAAGAACAAATTATATGTGTGATTTTTGTTATTAAATATATAATTTAAGGAAAAATGAAGACACGTGCAAGTTTTCTGAAGAAAGGAAACGGAATGCAAACACTGTGTAACCAACTCCACCGTTAGCCAAGAAAGCTGTAGAGTAACAAATGTACATGACAGATAGTATGTTGTTACAATTGCTCTGAGTGTCTGTACATATATACACGTGTGTGTGATTGTGACAAAGACATTGTTTGTTTATTGTGAAAGAAAAACAAGATAGCATGATTAGTTTGAAAAAAAAAATTGGTCAAACAAATACAAACAAATTATTTCCAAAATAAATTTCCATTTCGAATAACAACAACACGAAAAATATTCAAAACAGTACATTTTTGCAAACACAATCTGTCGATATCTTGAAATGGTAACTATTTATTTTTTAATAACAATTTCTGCTCTATTCTTTAAAAAAATCACCAGACAATTAGTGAAATGATTATATATATTATATATATTAGTTATTAATAAGACTGCGCAATTTAGTTTGAAAAGAAACATTGGCTGTGATTATCATTATTTTTATTTAGAATAGAGTCAAAACTTTTCAGTCTGTGAGACGATTGTTTATCGATTAGTTCCTTTTATGTTCAATCATATTTTGTCTTTATGGCTTTAATTTCTTCTATTAACAAATGATTAAAAATAGCATGGGGATTAGCCATAAAACGGACAAGATATTTGAAGCAATATTTTGTTAGTCAATTACAGAAAGGGTTTATCTTCAGTTCATAATCACAGTAGTTTTTATTATGCCATCTATTTTTAATTTGTTGCGCAGTTTGAGGTTATGTTTCATGTGTTCGACTTAATAGTGTGAATGGTTAGAGTGAATGGTACGAAGTCTTTTTTTTCCCCCCGTATTTTTAAGCAGAATGTTGAGGAATCAAAGTAACATCACAAAGCGATATATTGTTAAATTGTGGCGTTATTTTGTTCCACCAGCACTCACGTTATAGCTCAACGTAATCATAGAATCTCTGTACAAATTGCCTAAAACTGAATTACAAAAATTATTGGATACTACTTGAACGTGGCCTAAGAACCGCGTTTAATTTTTTGTACAAACAAAAACAATAACTACAACAATAGTTCCATAATTTTCAGTTCTTTGGTCTCCAGTTTGGGGCAGTATGTTAATAGTTCACAAAATGATAATTGTTCGTGTCACTTTTATATGTCCAGTACTACAATACACAGTACCATTACAACAATACAATTTTCTATCATGGCCGCCCTGAAACCAACTCTTGATTGTTATTGCACTGACAAACACCGTGTGATTTCAGAGGCCTTGGTAAATACAATATTCAGTCATGGGTTGCATGCGCATTTAGTTGGTCGATACACAAAACCAATTTCAAAGTAATGAAAAATGATAAGCACAAGAACACAGTACTGTTCAAAGAAATAACCGGATAGAACACGAAATAAATATTTTTAAATTTGTGCTGCCATGTTGACATTTGAGATTATATTCACTTTCATGTTTGGTATTTCAGACTGTAGCCCTATGAGCGTGTTTTTGTAGGTTGACACCGCAGTTTTGGAATTACATGCCGCCTCCATCTTCGGTTTTCAGTAAGTGGTTGGAACCGATGTTACATCCTGCAAATAATAAATATCATATACATTCTGTGCGTATGCAGGACTAACAGAAACTTTGGTTTTAAACCATGCATTTAAATTTCCACCATTTTTGAGATAAAATATGGAGTACTTGTTTCTTTTAAATCTTCAGTATTTTTTAAATTTGACCATATATTTGCATAATTTCTGAAGCCAATGATCAAATCATGATTTATAGGCCCTTATCTGCAAAATGTGCCTGAAGTTCCATATGTTCTTTCAGTGCAATTTTCCTGCACCTGAAAATAGAATTTTTGAGGTAAAGGAAGGTTTCCTTATGCAGCACATTGTTTATTGTAGTTAGAAGCCTCCATTGATTACGTATATGGTTCTATAATTATCGGCCTAATTTTGTTTCAAAGGCTTGAAAGTGAATTTTCCATCAGATGTTTAACATGGCAGAATATCTTAATCAAAGGAACCGATACACATAATATAACTCATATGTAAGTACACATTATATTTTCGTTCATATGTGGGAACAAGACTGTAGAACATTTCAGGTTTGCTGGAAGCATTATATCACATCAGCTTCCAGTAACCATACTTACTCTCTAGCAAAAACATATGTTCTCAGATTTCTGTTGTGTTTCGTATATAATGCTTGTACAATAGTAGTTTAAAGAAACACTAATATTTTCGTTAAATGAGACGGTGGCCAATGCACATAAATCCAAATATATGCCCCCAATTTTAGATTATTTCCCGTTCTTAAATAATAAAATGCACCATTGTGCATTGCTACAAAAATAACACTGGAAAAGTGAGAGTATGATGTATTGATGGCAGTCATAAAATATTGGTTGATAATATTGCTTTTGAGTTCAAACAGGCAGCTATTTAAGTATCACAAACCTAGACACATAGCATAAACATAGTATATGGTCATTTAGCTCACACAAAGATCACAGAAATTCTCTTGTTAAATTTTACCCTTGTCTGGTATGATGCTAGCTTGCTGTGGTAAGGTGTTACTCTTTGAACTACTCATTTTATATTTAGAGCATATAGAGAGTAATTCAAAAAGAAAGTAACATTTTTGGATGATTATAATTTACTAACTAATGAGCCTACAATGGCATAGTATCTGTCAGCTTTCAGAAAAGTTTCAAAGTTTGTTTGTACAAGATCATAACTGAGAAACTTTCCTAACAAGTGATATATATCATGTTTTTTTAGGCTCACTGCTTACTTCAAAACAAATATGTGAATACGTTACATTGTTTTTAACTACTCTGTAGATCAAAATAGGTCAAAAGTTACATGGTATGGCACAGTTTGCTGAAATTTCATATCAGATTTAAAAGTCAGTGACAAAAATGAAGCTGTCAAACACATCAGTAAATAAACTAATCACACTGATGAACAATCAGAAGAAAATATTAGTTACACAACAGTTTTGTCCCCACATTAATGGCCTAAAAGCTGAAGTACAAAACAATACTTATTTTGCAATAGCCATCTTAAGTAATCGCCCAGTACATACAAACATTCGGAGCATTTTTACCACATGTTCAATAACAAGCAAATACATTCTGAGTCCAACACTCATGTTATGTATTATTGTTCAAACACTTATCATATGATTTACAATAGCCCAATGCATTTTGAGTCTGACACTCAAATGTACCATATTACACATGCCACATATGGAAAAGTTTTACAATAAGTTACAATAGCCCAATACACCTCGAGTCTGACACCTTGGTGTACCACATACACAAACTTTATGCGACGATTTTTCCTGCAATAGCCCAGGTGCATAACGAGTCTGACACTCGAATGCACGTACATACACACTACTCAACTCTTTAAATGAAATAGCAGCCACAGTAATGAATATATAATATAGAGTGTGACACTCTAAATGTATATGTCTCAAATGGATAAAAAAGTTTGAAAGTAACTTTTTTCTTGCAATAGCCCAAACACATACGCAGTAACACTTGCTCGTATGTGCAAGCCACAGCGCCATAATATAACCAGTACATAATAAGTCTGCAACTTTATGTATCAGAATGAACAATCTACATGCTGCAGCAAGTCAGTAATTTACAGTAGCCCGTATACATAATGAGTCCAACACTCTTATGTACTACAATACAAAAAGGGGTATTTTGCCTGTAAATCATATTGTGCATAATTGCTTGTGCCCTTCAGTGAGATGATTGAAGTAACAGTATGAGGAACACAGATTTGTTCATATTTAGGGCACATGTAGCCATTGTGTGATAAAGAGTCAGCGATGTAATGAGACAAATATGCCATGGTTTATGGACAGAGGACCCTGAAACAGAAATGTACCACAATTTGCAATAGTCTGTACACATGCTGTGCAGTACAACACTCGCAGCATTGCCACAATACACATTTACAAAATGCTGCAGTTATGTAATATTACATTGTAACAACCAGCATTAAGGTGAAACACCTCAGATTAATTTTAACATCTACTGCTTTTTTTTAAATAAAATATTAGTTATTTCATTATACATTAAAAGAAACTTTAACCATTATTATCACAAAATACATAGAGTCGGAAACTTGTTATGTAAAACTCTACACAATAGCCAAATACGTACATATGAAGTGATAAAGTGTCACTATCTGACTGTATGTACAACATTTCTAATAAATTTGAAACAAAATAGGCCTAAAAGTTTTCATAAATTGTGTTATTGACACAGTTTAATCACTGTTTGATTTCACAAATTGGTAACATACTAGAATATGGTTCACAGAATTACAATAATGACATATGAGTATAATTAGATACACAAGTATTTATCTTAAAAATTTAAAATCTTTTACATTGGTTTGTCACTATCAATGTCTTTACAATTCTGAAAATTCAAAATTATCACAACAGGCCTACATATGTGTATCGAAATTATTGATAAGTAGTTTATGTTTTACACTAGTACTCAGTGTACACAATATACACTGGTTTTTGTTCATGTCGTGGATTTGTTGCACGGTTTCATTTTTAATGATTGTTTGTTTTCTCCATTGTAAACATGGAATATGTTTGTCTTATACCAGTTTTTCAACCACTAAATAAGATGTCTCTGTTTTCAAACTTGCAAACCAAAAATCCATGAAAAAATATGTTACAGATAAGTTTTGTGTGTCCCAAATGTATACAGTAGATAGCTTGAAGGAATGACATGTCTTTAGGACACAGAGTGGGACTTATTTTGTGGGTAAATTTTTGGAGGTGAGAAATTATTAGTTGTCTTTCTCTTAAACACTCCAATTTACATTTTGATTGAGAGGTAATAGATGTGATAACATGAGAGTTCCATAATTTTTCAGAAATTAGGACCTTAGTTTTTTAAATAACAGAACTTTTTTTTTTAACTTTACCATTTCACGTTTAGCACTATGGATGATTTAATTTAACCCTTAGGCTACCGGATTAAAGTACAGCTGCCATTTAATAACATTAAATGGCTGAGCGACTATAGTCGTCATTTGCAGGTTAAGGGTTAAATAATGTCAGAATTTAAACAAAAAAATTACTACATTCTCCCATACCGTCTTCTGGGTCAGCCATTTAAGCTTATTCTCAAAACATGAAATTCATCTACTTCATAAACCATAACAAATATATATATATATATATATAAATATATATATATAATTTTCTTTATCTAGATATGAGTAAGATTTTGTGAAACACCTGCGGACAGTAATTAATGTGGCTTACTTTTCCTAATGACCAGCATAACATGTAAACATGTATATAAATTTACCATCCCGAAAACACACATCTGTTGGAATAAATGTAAATCACGAGTCTATTAAAATGGTTAAACATTTCAAGTACATATTCAGAATGCCCTATTCTCACTCTGTAGTCTTTGTATCATTCCTTCAATGCATCTCTTACAAGTCTGTGAACTTGCAACCATGAAAAGTTGGTTCATACATTTACAATACTTACTGCAGTGGAACAAATGAATATTGAGGGTGTCTTTGAAACACAACTCCAAAAATTAACAGATACTATTGCTACAAGATAAAATCTCTTAATAAGTGATGATTTTTCCAATTAAGCATAACAATAATGTTATGACATGTTAAAGTATCTGAAAGACAGAAATCATAATTATTAATCTCTTGAGATAGAGATATTAAAATATTGATTAATGCAAAGAGATGTGTGCTGAATTAACAAACTGAGATATGAAACTACGATACATTTCAGACTGAAAATTTCAGAATACTTGTCATCCTACTAATTCTTAAGAAGTGCAGATCGTCTGTAACAGGAATTTTATATTAAAAAAGAATTTTATTAATAAGCCGTTAACAAAGTACATTGTGTCATGATAAACAAAAGTGTTTGAAAATATCATTTAAACTGCTGCAAATTATGCTTAAAAAAAGTTAACTCTAATGTCGTTAAAAATCTAGGCGATCTGTGTACATCATGCCCAAGAAATTCAATTAGAGAACATATCCATATTTTGTTGTATATTCTATTCACAATTAGAATAGAAAAGTATGAACACACTTGCCAATCACAAACAAACATAAATGTCTTTACAGTGTTTTGTACATAAACTGGCTATGTACCCGAGCGTACATAACTAAGGATTTCTCTTTAACACCAGATTTCAGTTCTTACTTGTTATATGATAATAACTGTCAATATGTGGGCTGCACAAGTCAGCTTTAACAATAGTTCAATAGTACATGTATATCATTCTACACAATTTATTACAATATTGCCACTAACATTATACATATTAGCAGTAGATTTAACATGCATGTTATAAACCAAGTAGATACCTACAAACATACATAGTACAGTTTTAAGATTCATGTGTGTTCAACTTTTCAAAATGGTTTGCGAAGCTACTATTGTGTTAAATATTTAAAACTGTCTGCATGAGATAAGTTTCTGTGTGGTACACTGCATCACCTTATGAAACACTAAACTGAGTTTTCAATTTACAACATTTTGAGTTGCCCATACACTATATTACATGTCAGTTTGAACATATCTTACATAATGATATTCAGTTGTTATCATGCAAAAAGAAATTCAAATCCCTAGTCTGTTAATAGAGTAGACAAATTCCATTCAACCCACTCTACTGCATTTTACTACATTAAATACAACACTATAACATACAAATTTACAACATTAAATACTGTAGTAAGACATACAGTTTTGCCATTTTTTACTACATTAAAAGTTGCAGCAACAAAACAAGTTCCATTATTCTGCAGTACCTTCAGCACCCAGTTAATAAGTTGCTGCTAACCAAATTTAACTTTTGGAGCAATAAAATTAGTGAAACATTTTTTCATAAATATTGTTTTCAGCAAACCTCAGAGAATACATAAAGAAATATGGAAATGATAAGTATGTGACACTACTCAATGTTCCTTTGTTCATCTGCATGTTCAATACCGCCATAACATTTCAGCCCAGGTTAATAAAGAATAATTTTTGCTTCCATCATTATTAACATATAGTTTACAGGATGTTGTAGTCAAATAGTTTTTAATTAATACATAATATTACAACTCATTACACAATATACAGTTGAAATGTTTCTGAACAGAATAAGATAACCGTATACCGTTAGTTCATTGTTCTACGTTATAGATACATCACATTAAGCATACCTGAACAGTTATAATCCATTGTATGGTGTTCAGTTATTATTACTATTATTATTATTATTATTATTATTATTATTATTATTATTATTATTATTATTATTATTATTTACTACAATTATTATTAGTTATTATTTGTTATTACCACTATTACTATTGCTGTTAACATTATGACCATTATTAATCCTAGTGTTCTGGAATAAAATGCCAACACATGATTTCTAAATATTAGTAACAGTAATGTTTCACATGTGTAAGGTTAATCCTGTACTCCATTATGGACAACAAATTACATATTACATAAAACGATCTATTAGAATTCTTGCCTTAAAGCTTTCTATCCTAAGTACATGAAGCAGTACATTTGGAGAACATGTAAAAAAAACTAAAAAATGATGTTTCCTCATAACTCAGTGATTATTACATATTAATTTACAATGCTAATTACAAGAGACTCATTATATATTTTTAATGAACGAACTTATATCGCTGAAACTCATAAATGTAATACTGTATGTGCTGGTGCTTTAATTCATTACACTGTAAGATTGTAGGTTATGTTTATAAAATGATTATCAACATTGCCCAACCATTTGTGTTCTGCTGCAAATATTACCAAATTTAACCAGATTTTTACAGTGTGTTTACTGCTCACATGATAAACATTGCGTTAAGTTTACCCACTGCTTTTGTTCATGTCTTGATTGGAAAATAACAGAAAGAAGGAGATTTAAAGAAACAGAAGATTTATCAGTTGTCAAGCTCTTGGCAGAGAGGTGGAATATATACCTCTTCCTTGTGTCAGTTCCAGTTACTCACCTTTAAACTTCTTTTTTAAGTGCAAGACTGGGCAAAATATTAATATATTTAGAGCATAACAAATCTGGCATATGACATTATTCGGCCTGTGCAATGCTGCAAATATTTGAGCAAGAAACATATTGAATGATTCCATTTTCTGAATAAATCTGAAAGGTGTTCTGTCAAAGGGATATTTCAATCCTTTGAAGAGTGGGGTTAACCCATACAATGCATACAAAATCTCTTTTTACCTCCAAGACAGCATTCACCTTGATATGTACATCAGTCAACACAGTGATTATCCAGAGAAGTAAATAAATGAACTCTCTGATCCAAATTGTGAACTCATAAACGTTAAAGCATGTGTATATCAATCATTGTGCTGTGAAGAGGTTATCCTAATGCCTAGCTTATCTGATCTACATTACATTGTGATTACAGTGTTATAATCTTCTTCTTTCACTCACATCCAATCATCACATATTTTGCATCCATTTAAGCTTGTTTCTGTTCTTTTGATTAAGTTCCTATTATTATCTACTATAACACCCATCATATTATTGTAATCATTATGTTACGTGTAATGTTGTTTACAAACTAGACCTTTTTTGTTTTAGGTTAAGTAATGTAAGTATGTTTGTCTGTATGTGAGTGTGTGTTTGTTGTGCACAAAACATGAATATTTCAGAAAGTCTGATACTATATTTTTTGTCTTTCAAATTGTATGTTTTTATTGTTATTATATATTGTTGTACATGTAATGGTTTTTCCAAAAAGCAGTACATGTAACCACAAAGCTATAGTAACATTATAAGTGGTACTTATCTTGTTTTTCAGAGTACTATATAATAATTTGGTGCTGTCTTTAATTTATGTCAAGGATGTAGATGAGTGGATGAGAGTTATATTCAGAATGGGGCATATTTTGTTAATTTTATGTAACTTTGCCTAGAAATATTATTCTGTTTTTAAATCATCAGTTGTTTATAGGTGTGAGGAGTGTTTTGTTGAAATGCAGACATTATGAGAAAACTCATTTGAATTAAATATTGTCATGAGCATACTAATATTTGTGAATATCTTATATCTGATTCATATTATTTCATATTTTCATATGCGGAGTCTGCAAGTGATGTTAGAATTTTAGAAAGTTCTAAAATAATCTTCTTTTTTTTTTCCTCGGTTATTGACATTACGCATAATGCAGCCATCTCAGAATCCATTAGTTGTACTTGGTGATTTTATGCTCTTTTGGAATTTCCGAACGTTGCATAATAGAATTAAGTATCTGTAAAATCTACTGCAAATTTACAATGTATGCCACTACATGCACACAGAAAATGAAAACAAATTACATGCAGTTATCTGTACTGTGACAATTGATGCTTTGACAGCAACTTTCATTTCTGGTGTACAAATATTCTGTATGAGTTTTACTCCAAGTACTGTTACCCAAATATTATAAATTATATACAGATATATAAGCAAATAAATGTGTGTATTCCACTGCCATGCTTTAGGTAAATTTTATTTCACAGAACATGAGAGAATACGATACAATTTAAAACACACAAATTAATCATGAAAATTTAAGTGAAATAGTAACAGAACACTCCATCACCATGTTCAACTGTAGAATTATCACTTTCATGTTTTAAGTAATTGTTATTAATATTAATAATGAAAATTGTGTGAAAGAATTGTTTTTAGTCAAAAGTTATGTGCATAACTCACGTCTTGGTGAAACAAATATATTGCATATATTAGGCAGTCTGAGAGTTCAATCAGTAACTGATTGAATGCAAACTGGGCATGTTTAGAAGGGTAGTAGGATATATGAGGGCGTTCCTATTAGATTCCTCATTTTGAACGGCTGGAAATAAAGAGTTTTCTTGTTGAGGTGCGCATTTTATCAAAGCATTGCATTTATTTCAATCTTGGTCTGACTAATGTATTATTATACAGAAACACATGTTTAGCCTAAGACAAAAATGTAGCATCCTGCCTCTATTGGTGGGTGTGAATAACAACTGTCAGTAATGATTGTGTGATTTGTTTCAGTTTTTCTAAGGAAATTTTTTTAAGGAAAAAAAGTTGATTATTCAAGTTTGCAAATAATATTTGCAACACTGAAAAAAGTAAGAAATATGTTTTATCTTGTGCTGTTGTGTGTGGGTGTCTTTAAATGTAATAAAGTTTAATAGAAACTTTGAAGCAGAGTCTACTTATTCTTTTGTAATGGATGGTTTCTCTTGCAATAAAGTAACAGCATGTTACAGCCATGTTGTCATGAGCATATGTCAAAGTCTTCTAGAAGGATAAACTGCTTTATATTTTGCAGGTGTATTTTAAATTTCAGTCTTTTTAACTCACTGACTTATTGTTTGGTTAAATTTACTGGAAGTACCCATAATATTAATTTCATGTTTTTAAAATAAATTACTTAAAAGTGTATCATAATTAGTTCAAGGGTTATTTACAACAGCTTGCCTGTAGGTAAATTATTTCTACTTCCTTCTAGTCACATTCAAGACCATCAGAGTACATCAGTTGGTTAAATCAGAATGACTTGACTAATAAGATAAATCCAAATATTTAAGTTACAAGGAGTATACTTTATGTCAAGTTTTCTACCAGAGGTTTATTTAAGTATATAAATATTCTCTGTGTATCTGAAAAAAGAAACTAGTGTTTCTTTATTACCACATATATCTAGATGCATTATTAAGATTCACACCTTATAAAATACAACGTAATATTTTTCCAGCCGTCAGTAATTTCATCAGTTTTCACAAATGTACATAGAATTTCAGGCTGCAAAAGTCTATCACCAAATCAGTGGTTTCTTCACACATTGTTTCTCTGTTGCATCAGGGACAAAACCTCTAAAAATATTTGTTGAATTTTATTTTTTGTTTTCCCACTTGAAAGACCTTTAAATCCCCTTTTATTGATGCAACTGACATTAACACTGAATAATTCTTTAAAAGTCAGAATGTGTTTTACTGCACCATTTGTTGTAATTTTTTGTCTCCTCTAAATCCATGTCATTGTGTGTTTTGTATAGTATCACTGTGATTTGATTCATGTAGTGCAACTTAACTTAGATGCTACCTCTATAACAAACACAGGTTTTGTTATGGTATAGAAAAGAACCTTGCCTTTGGAGATAAATTTACAATCAATAGAAGCACCTATCATCAGAAACATACACTGCAATAAGATCGGAAACATGAAGGAAATTCAGAGCAAACACTTAGTACTAAAAGTGTGTGTAAATATAAGAAACTCATTACTATTTTTCTTTTACTGCAGATAAAATTGTGTTGGAATGTTGACGGTCTTTACAAATCTACTGCGCAGAGATATAAAGCAACTGAAGATTACTGGCTTCTGGAAAATGATGCAGTGTAATCTGATCAAAAGTCATAAGCGTTGTGGGGGAAACAGGTATGTCCATCTTCACTTCATCTGTCATAACATTTACATCTTCAGATATTGACAATTATTGTTTAGACCAATACTCGAGGTGTTTGCAATTCATCATAACTCTGTATGATAAACTGTGTATTTTAGCTATTTACAGATCTCCTTTGGGTAATTTAAACACTTTCTTAACTAATTTTGATTTGATTTTGCACAAATTTTTTAATCTTAAGTTTAATTTTATTATATGTAGAGACATTAATGTTAACTACTTTGCAAAGAGTTATAAAAAAAATCAACTCAACAATAGTTTACAGTCCTTTAATCCCAGTAGCATCGTCAATTTTCCTACTAGAATAGGACCAAATTCTTTTTCAACTATTGACAAATTTTTTATAGATAATTCACACTTACTTGCTCACTCTATGGAGCAGAGTCCTTCTTGACAAGCTAAATGGTTCTGCAGCTAGTCAAGAAATTCCCCGCATTTTTGGAACCCGAAGGTTCATCATCGTACTCACAAGTGTCCGCCACCTATCCCTATCCTGAGCCAACTCCATCCAGTCCCCACAACCCCCTCCCACTTCCTAAAGATCCATCTTAATATTATCCTCCCATCTGCGTCTGGGTCTCCCCA
>JGI20166J26741_11152226_pt1 | contig 14274 bp, 6 predicted proteins | sample TergutCu122P5_FD_26741 | JGI IMG/M metagenome (IMG submission 26741)
TGCAGGCGACGGCGGTTACCAGGCGGCCAACGGTTCGGTGCAGGCCGGCGGAACGGGCGGCGGCGGTTTCGGAGCCGGGGGCGCGTTGTTTGTCGAACACGGTGCCACAGTCACGATTGCCTATTCAAGTGGCACGTCCAATGTTTACTCGAATAACACGGTGACCGGCGGAACAGGTGGCGGCGGGTCGGCGGGAAACGGCGATGCGGTCGGAAGTGATATGTTTTTGACCGGTAATCTCGTGGTTGACACCGGAACAACGAATAATGCCATCACCATGAATCAAAACATCGGCGGATTGGCCGGGACGACAAAATTCGACATCACAAAAACATCGGACTTGCAGGCGTATCGGAGTGATCTTTTCTTTACCGGAAACGGCACGGTCACTTTGACGGGAAACAACACCTACATCGGCAAGACCGTCATCGGCGACGGCATCAACAACGTCCAGGTGATCGCTTCCGGAACGGGGAGCAACGCGATTCTGAGTACGGCCAACGGTTCCAACACCAATGCCATCAGCGATATTTCCGAAGTGGAGGTGAAGTCCGGGAGTCAATTGAGCCTGAATGGAAACGAGACCATCGGTTATCTTTCCGGAACCGGAACGGTCAATCTGTTTTCGGCGACTGGCGGCGGAAGAACCTTGACGATTGCCGGTGACGAAGACCCCAACTTTTTCGGGCAGGGAATCAATCCGGTCACTGGTTTGCCGGTTCCGGCGTTTACCGGTGAAATCAAAACGGACGGCAATTCGGGCACCGTCGAAAGACTGGTCAAAACCGGAACAGGGAGATTGACGCTTTCCGGTGATAATTATGCGGCAAATTCGCCTGATGATCAGTTTCAAACGACCATTTACCAGGGGACGATCGCGCTCGGCAATCATGACGGACTCGGTCGCGGCGACGTGTTCGTGAAAAACATCGATCAGGGGACGGGGGCGCAACTCCGAAATGTCCTTGAAGCAACGGCCAATTTGACAGGCACCGGAAATGCCGTGATGAATCGTTTTATCATCAGCAGCGGAACGGGATTGGCTCTCAATAACACGACGAGCACTTTCGGACCGATGGTCGTCGGCGGCGGCAACAACATTCAATTCGGCGAAGCTGGCGTTCAGGGAGGGCAAATCACCGGAGGCAACCTGTTGATCAACATGGACGCCATCGGCAACAAAGTCATTCTTGCCAATGACGGTTATGATGCGGCAAGCGGCACGTACAAAGCGGCGAATCTCAACAATTACCGTGAAACACAGATCAGCAGAGGAACCGTCGTCGTCAATTCATACAACAACGCCGCCGGGAACAATGATACGCTCGGTTCCGGGAATGTGCGCGTGCTTACGGGAGTCGGCGACAATTCCGCCGCGTTGAGTGCCGCGACAAACGGCATGACCATCGACAACGGCATCACCGTCGAAAGCGGATCAAGCCTTGTGCTGCAAAACGAAACCGCCGGGATCGACTACACATTAAGCGGGGGGATCGGCGGAAACGGCGGGATACGTCTTCTCCTGTCCGACGCCGGCGATACGGTGACGGCAACCGGACAGATCTCTTATTCCGGACCGACGAATCTGGAACGGGGAACATTCCAAATCGCTGCATCGGCAACGACGGGCGGCAGAACCCTTTTGAACAATTTGACGGGAACGTCCGACGGACATTTGATCGTCGATTCCGGTGATCTTTTCGTTGCCGTCAATTCCGACTCGACGTTTGCCGGCGACATTGCGCTTGCTTCCGGTGCGACGCTTTACAAAACGGGCACCGCGACCTGGGAACTGACCGGATCGGGACAAATCGGGAGTAATATTCTCAACGTCAATTCCGGGGCGTTGAAACTGAGCAGTACCGATGCGGTGAGCAATGTCGCCCTGACCGGCAGCGGACGACTTGTCGTCAATGCCAACGCCGTGCAACTGGACAGCCTGACGGCGAACTCCTATTCGACGAATGTCACTGTTTTGCCCGGCATGGCTCTCGTGGCGTCGAATACGTCGGGAAGCACGAACAAATTTTACGGAACATGGAGCGGCGACATTTCCGCACAAGTGACGTTTCAGGGACCCGACCCCTGGGAATTGCACGGTAACAGCACTTCCGTCTCAAACGGCTGGAACGGACGGTTTATCATCAATAACACGAACCTCATCGTCGCGGCACACGGAGCTCTCGGTTTGCCGGGGACCGCAACCGTTGAAATCACAACCGGCGGAACGTTGACGGTCAACCCCAATCCCGCCGGGCAGTATCAGCTCGTGACGGAACAAATCAAGGAATTGAACGTCAGCGGTTCGGGCGGAACACTGAATGTCGTCGGCACAAACGTCGGAACAACCATGATCGGGAATGCGCTGATGGTCGATACCCTGTCAAATTCCGGTGCCGGAAAACTCACCAAAACAGGCGGCGGGGCATTGATTGTGCATGGAAGTCAAACCGGTTATACCGCCGGTCTGAACCTGGAATCCGGAACGCTTTGGCTGCAACGATATCCGAATAGTGCGACGCCGCCGGCCTGGCAATATGATTCCGATTGGGGAACCGGAACGCTCAATGTGACTGGAAACGCCAATCTGGTCGTCGATGTGGACGACACGACGAAAACGATCAATCAGGACATTGCCCTGACCGGAGGCGACTTGAATATTTACGTCAATACCAATGGTGTTGCATTTCCGGGCACTTACGATCAGTCCGGAGACATCGGCGGCAGTTACGGGATCAACAAATACGGACAGGGAACGTTGCTGTATGACACGTCCAAGACATACACGGGCGACACCAACGTTTACGAAGGGATATTACAGGTCGGAGCCGCGATGGCCAGTGCCGATACGTTCGTGCATGACGGCGGTGCTCTTGATTTGCAGTCGGGGGCGGCATTCGGCGGGAATAACATCACCGTGAACAACGGCGGTTTGTTGACGGGCAACAGTACCGGTTACGATATCGGAACGTTGACGTTGAATTCGGGGAGCACGATCGTCGGCGATTATGTGACGGGGACGCCGACTTATGATGCGGCGAACGTCGTCATTCAAAACGGAGCCAAAGCGAGCATTCTCGTCGGTGGTTCCATTGATCCGACGACATTTTCTGAAACGCTGATTTCCGGTGCGCATTCGGACGGCACGTTGCCGTGGTTTATGGACAATATCGCCCATTGGCGCGCTTACGGCGAATGGAGCGGAAACGATCTGATCTTCAAATTCGCGCCGGTCGACTATATGGACAATGTGATTTCAGCAAACCAAAGCCGTTTCGGACAATTTCTCAACGTGATTGCCGACAATCACTCGAATCAGACGCCCGTTTCAGCGTTTTCATTGTATCCGGTGAACGACGTGCTGAATCAATTGTTTATCGATCTGGAAAATATCGCCGACCCGAACGATTATCGTTATGCGTATGATGAATTGAGCGGTGAAATTTACGGATCGCTGACGGTTGCCCAGGCTCAAACGACGACCAACATGTTTTCAAAAATCATCGGACAGGTCCGTCCCGAATACAATCGTTACGAACCGGCCGGGGAAGCGTCGACGACGACTTATCGAGGGCAATCGGTGTGTCGCGACGGTTGGACTGGTTGGACGAGTGCCCTCGGAATCATCGGCGACACGAGCAATAACGCCGGGATGCACGGCTATGATTTTTCGACGTTCGGCATGGCGATCGGCATCGAACCCTCCGCCGTGCTGTCGCAAAACCGGCTCGGATTATTCTACGCTTACAATTATACGAATATCGACACGAACAAAACGATTGGAAAAGGGCATGTCGCCGACAACTTTATCGGTGCTTACGGACGTTTCGTCGACGTTTACGGTTACACGTCGTTCGTCGGGGGATTCGGCATCGACAAATACAAAGCGAGACGAAGCGTGACAATGGTCAATAACGGCGGTGCGTTCAACACGTCTTACGACGGCTGGCAGGGCGGCTTTTATGTGGAACGCGGCCTGCCCGGCTTGCAACGTTATCGTTCGTATTTCCAACCGTTTGTCGGTTTGCAGTATTTGCACTTGAACCATGACGAAATCGACGAGAACGGAACCTCGGTCGCACGGTTGTTCGGCGATTCGGGCAACATGGACAGCGTGCGAAGCAATCTGGGACTTCGCTTGACGCACGATCTCGCCATTCGTCGCGGCACGATGCAGCTTCGCGGCAACCTCAGTTGGATGCATGAATTCGCCGACGCCAATTGCGGCACCGCGTTCGCTCTGCCAAATACGGGAAATCCCTCGCAGTTTCTCAGCGTGGGCAACTCGCTCGGACGCGATTGGATTTTGGCGGGGGCCGGACTCAACTGGGCGATCCGCCAAAACCTGAGTTTGTTCGGCTCGTATGACTTGCAGTTCAACAAATATCAGGTGCTTAACGTCGTCAATGCCGGTGCCCAATTGAGTTGGTGATCACCCAGGGTAAGCAGGGTGCAGTTGTCAGGGGGCAGGAATTTCGTTTTACACAAATGGGCAGATTGAAAAAAATAATGAAGTGCAGGGAAAGAAATTGTTCTGTAAGGGCCGAGAATTCACCTTCAATTCTCTGATGCAAAAAATTTTGCCACACTCCACATGTTTCCCTCCCCTGTCCTGCCGCAACGCAAACTTGACGCATTCAAAAAACACGGTATTATAAGAGATCCCTGTGTATTTTGTTTGCATCAAAGTTTTTTCTCTCGTGACGGGAATCGGGACAGATGGGATTTTTCGATAAAATCAAACAAGGTCTGGTGAAAACCGCCAGGCTGCTGAATACCGACATTCGTGATCTGTTCAAGTCGGACGGACGCCTTGTCGACGAAGCGTTTCTCGACGAATTGTTTGAAAAATTGATCAAAACGGACATGGGGGTCACCGCCGCACAGGAAACCGTCGATGAAGTGCGGACGCAATTTCGCGGTCGCGTTGTCCAGATGCCCGACGTGCTTGAGGTGATCAAGGCAAAACTCAAGACGCTCATGGCACAACCCGATGCGCCAATCCGTTTCGTCGAATCCGGTCCGACCGTTGTGATGGTGTGCGGTGTCAACGGGTCCGGAAAAACGACATCTATCGCCAAACTGACGGCACAGTTTATCTCTGAAGGCAAAAAAGTGCTGCTGGGTGCCGCCGACACGTTTCGTGCCGCTGCAACGGAACAGCTGACCGTTTGGGCGGGCCGTCTCGGGGCGGACATCGTCACCGGTGCTACGGGAACCGATCCGGCAAGCGTCGCACACAAGGCGGTCGCCCGGGCGATCGAATCGAAAGCCGACGTCTGTATCATCGACACTGCCGGCCGTTTGCAAACACAGCAGAATTTGATGCGCGAGCTTGAAAAAATTCATCGTGTCATCGGCAAGCTCATTCCCGACGCACCGCACGAAGTGATTCTCGTGCTGGACGCCACGACCGGTCAAAACGGCATTTCCCAGGCCAAACATTTTACCGATGCCGTCAAATGCACCGGAATCGTGCTTGCGAAACTGGACGGCACGGCCAAAGGGGGCGTTGTCGTCGCCATCCGGCGAACGGTCGGCCTGCCGGTCAAATATGTCGGCGTCGGCGAATCGGCGGACGATTTGACCGTTTTCGAGCCGAACCCGTTTGTCGACGCCATGTTCGACCAGTAATCACCCAAAGAGGACAGGGATCAGGAGGCGGGGTTCATTTGAGGGTCGGTCGCAGATCGACGTTTTTCAACTTTTCACTGAAATTGAGGCTAATGGCTGCCGCATTCGGCATGAGACGCTTTTGCCAAAACAAGTTTTGCACCGGCACGATCCTGAGAAAGAGTTTTCAAACTGAAGCAGCAGCCGGGAACGTCAGTGACCGGTTTTGACCATTCTGTTACGTTGTGCTTGAATTTTCAAGAAGATACCCTTGAAAATGACAATTTTCATTATCGCAACATCTTTTTAACCCGTCGCTGACGCTCCGGGCTGCTGTTCTTGATCTTGCGCTGTCGTCCTAGGGGCGAACATACCAATCGCTGATTTCAAGCGTTGCGGTGTCGAGCTTCGTGTTGAAACCGAAAGAAACGTCTTTCATTTGCCCCAAGGCCGGAGTGGCTTGCAAAACAGTCGTTCCATAAGGCGAAAACATGCTTAACGGAAGACGAATCACATGCCATTCATTATCTGCAGGGCAATGAATGGCCCGTTCGTCGCTGAGGTGCCCGGCGTCGTTTTTTTCTCCAAAAAGAAAAATACGAATGCTTGTTTCTCCGGTCGATCGTATCCTTGCAAAAATTTCACTGTTTTTGTCGAGTTGCACGTTTTCGGGAAGGGGCAATTTGGGATAACACCATTTGTCCCCCTCGCCGAATATTGCGTTCAGTCTGATGCCGTCGGTTGTTTTTTCAATTTCCAATCGACCGTTTGCCGAAATATTCGGCCTCCAAAGTTCCTTGTCAAACGGGATGGCGACGGCATGGCCGTGTTGTTTCAACAAACCGGCAATTGTCGGAGTTCCCGGAATTTTTATTTCCAGCGAGTGCGAAGCCACGATTTTTTGCGATGGCACGTCAAACGTCCCGATTTCATAACGATAAATCACGTCGTTTTCCTCCGGATATAAAGAAAGCGGAACGCATTTTGACGACCGGGGCATCATCTCGAACGGCTGTTTTTCTTGCAGCGAAAGTGTTTGAGCGGCGGTTTCGTCAATCTTCACAAGCTGTTTTTGATCCGAAAGATTGGTCACACGCAGGAAAAACACCGGAGACTCTTTTGATGTCGCCCATTGATCGATTTGTTCCCGCGTTTTTTCAAGATGATAACCTTTTGATTCGGCGTGAATGATGTTCTCGTCATAATCAAACGCCGCGACAACCGGCGAATGAAATTTGTGTTGCCATGCCGATCTGTTGAATTTGTTTTTCGTATAGGCGAGCAGTTTCATGGCGTTCGTGTCATGACGGATCATGTTTTCCGGCACATCGGCGTCAATGTAGATCAGTCCGTCGGTGATCGTTGTTCCCGAACAGGTCTCGCCTGTCAACGTCTCCGCCCTTTTGACGGGAAAGGTTGTCGTGAACGGCGTCGGCTTCATATCACCTGTGTAAAGTACGATGGTTGTTACGGCGTTGGTTGTTGCGTCATTGGTCGTTACATCATTGGTTGTTGCACCGTTTTGCGTCCGGAAAACCCTTGCCCGCAAAATGGGGGGAGCGGAAACGTCCGAGACCGAGATGCATTCCGTCTTGAGATCGCCGACGTACTCCCGATGTGAAATTGTCCGAATCAATTGGGCGTAACCGGCCATCGCACGAATCGGAGTCCCCGATTTGTCGAGCATTCCGAAATTGTGAACCGATTCCTCGAAAAACGGCAACACAAATGCAAAATAACGATCGATTCCGCAGCAGCGTGCCTCAATGCCTTTCATGACAATATCGGTCGCGCTCGCCAGATCCTGATCGACCGGCGGTTTGTCGGGTCCTTTTTTCCAGGGTTGTCCGCATTCGGTCAGCCAAAGCGGCATGTTGTCATGTTTGCCGTCGGCCAGATTCATGCGATAGAATTTCGTGATTTCCTCCATTTTCACCGCTTTTTCATAAGTGTGAAAACTGAAAAGATCAATCACGTCGAGCAAATTGTTGTTTTTTGCTGTTTCAAGCCATTCCTGATTTGGCAACGCCATCGTCCCGCCGACGATCGGGGTTTTGCAGCCCATTTCATGAAGTTGCCAGGCAAATGCCTTGGTGACGGTCGCACATTGGTCGGCGGGCAGGTCACCTCCGAAGGAAATGTCCGGTTCGTTCCAGACTTCGATCGCCCCCCAATCGTTTTCCCAATGTTGCGCAATCGCTTTCAACACGTCGGCATATTTGAGAAGGTCTTTCGGGTAAACCTTTTTCTTGCCCATCCAGTCCGGCACTTCGTGCGAAAGTTCCAAAACTTCGACGCCATGTTTTTTATAGGTGTTGCGAATCGTTTCGTAACGGTCGTCGCTTTCAAAATGAAATACCCCTTCCCCGGGGGCAACCGTTGCAATGCGGAGACGTTCACGAACCATTCCGATACCCAAACGTTTGACCAATTTGATCATTCCTTCGCGTTGCAGGTCGTCATGCACCAGCCAGGAAAGCGCCCCGTCAATGGCAAAGAATTTGTCGGGCGGCTCCTGAGCGATCGGGATCGCAATGATTCCAAAACGGACGCCGGGTTTGTCGAACACGATCTCCCAGTAACCTTGCGGCAACGTCACCCCAGCGGTCACGGTCTTGCCGTCGAGACGGGCTGTTCCATGACATTCCGTCGTCTTGCCGTTGACATCGTCCAAATAAAATGTCAACGATTCGGGAGGGACATTTTCCGAAACCGTCCAATGCAGCTCCGCCATTTGTTCCGGAACGACGACAAACTCCGATACGTCTTGAGGAGTCAAAATCGCCGCATCGGCGGAACAAAACGACAGAAGACAAAAACACCATGCAAAGATCATGTATCTCATGTCGATTCACTTGTCGCCTGTCTCATAAAAATCGGGGCAATCAACCAGAGCCGCGACAGTCATGGAGCGGTCGAACCAGAGTATTGGTATTGACACAAAAGTTGAACCACCACTTGATTTTTTGGCCACGAAGACCGCAGCTTCCGTTGGTCGCTGCTATCCAACTCTTATGTCCAGGGCAATATTGTGGTGGCGAGAAAAAATATACACCGCTTCCACGGCTGCCAGTTGCGCTGAGATGCGAAAACATCACAAAATGCAATATCTTTCTTTCCCATCTCAGCGAGGCCGGCGATTCACCGGACACGTTTATTTTTTATTTCCAGCACAATAACCGCTCCATGACTGTCGCGGCTCTGATTTCTTGTGTTACCGGACCACATATTCGGATGCGAGTTGAACGAATGCATCGACTTCCGATTCATTCAACGCACCTTTGCGTTCGATTTCGATGCTTGCTTCGCAGTTTGTTGTTTTTTCACGGGCACTGACCGAGATACGTCCCGATTTGTCGAACGCATAAGTCACTTCGACCGGCGTGCCTTTCGGCAGATGAGCGGGAAACCCTTTGATACGGCATTTGCCAAGCAACGAACATGCGATCGGATCAGGGGCGTCCCCTTCAAGAACCTGCACGCTGATTCGTTCCTGATCCGCTTTGTTCGTTTGAAACAGTTGCGATTTGGAAAACGGCAACGGCGTATTTCGCGGAATCATGACGTGATTGACCGCTTTACCGGTTTTGTGGTCCATGGCGACAATTCCAAGACCGTGCGAATTGACATCTTCCTGACGAATCCCTTCGAGGAGACGTTTGACTTTATCACCGCCGCTCCCCCCTTCGCTGCGAAATTTCGCTTCGAGAATCGCTGCATGAATCGCCGCGCCTTTGGCAACAGACGTATGAGGATCAAGTCCGTCATAAGGTTCGATTCCCGTCAATTCTTTCAGCATTTTCGGAACCTGCGGCATGAGAGTGGAACCGCCGACCAACACGATGGCGTCAAGCTGCCCAAAAGTCAAATCGGCCTGCTCCAGCACAAACTCCGTCGTATCTGCGGTCCGTTGCAGCAAATCGGAAGTCATTTTGTCGAACTCGTCACGGGTGACCCGAACCGTAATCGATTTTCCTTCGTACCGGAAACTGACGGTGGTTTCCAGGTTCTCGGAAAGCTGAATTTTTGCAATATCACAGTCGTTCCGCAAAATCTGAATCGCTTTGGGCGATTGTGACGGATCGATCCCGTGTTTTTCCTGAAACGCTTTCATGACGTGATCAAGCAAACGATCGTTCCAATCGATACCTCCGAGTTTGACGTCGCCGTCCGTGGCAAGCACGCGAAAATGGGTCGGCGTATATTCAACAACCGTCGAGTCGAATGTTCCGCCCCCGAGATCGTACACGAGGATTCTTCGCGGACGATCCATCTTCCTGTTGGTGACCCCCAGCTCACCGCGGTGCCAGGCATACGTCAATGTTGCCGCCGTCGGTTCGTTAATAATATCGATGACGTTGAAACCGGCAATGCGCCCGGCATCCTGGGTCGCCTTGCGCCGTGTGTCGTTGAAATAATACGGAACGGTAATCACGGCATTTCCGATTTCACCGATTCGCTTTTCCCCGTCCTGTTTCAATTTTTTCAAAATCAGGGCGGAGATGAATTCCGGCGTGATTTCGTGACCATCGAACGTTCTCTTGAAAGAAGTCACCCCCATGTGTCGCTTGATTCGTTCCACGACGTTTTCCGGGTCTTCCATCGCGGCACGATTTCTGTTCGGCCCGACGATCACCTGACCTGTTTCCGCCAGGAGGATAAGACTTGCCGTTTCGACGTCATCGTCTTCATTTTGGAGCGGAATCGGTTCTCCGTCCTCGTTGACTTGCGCAATGGATGAAAATGTTGTTCCAAGGTCGATGCCGACAGTATTTCCCTTCTCAAAATTCATAATGTCACTTTCAACACGATAAGTTTAGTAAAAACGAATGTGCTCGTTGCCCGTTGCTCTTTGGATGACCATTATACCAATCTTTGATACGTTTTTCTACTTAAAATTCAACTCCTTTGAAGAAAAATGATAATATGGGAGACTTAAAGTTGAATTTAGCGGCAATAACGACTTGATTCAAGATGCGGACGACGAAAAGTCGATTTTCTCACGAAGCCTGTTTTCTGCGGATCGCCCTTGATTGTAATAAAAATGATTTTTGTCTCTTTATGGTCGTTCCTCGCAGAGCAATACTTTTTACGAATTTGCATTCCATGTTGATTTCGGCAAACGCAACAGATATCGTATATCAAAAAGTGTTGGAACTCCTTGTGCAGTATGGGGTTAATACAAATGACGCCATTCAGCAAACTGTTTTATTGAATAATGATCACTTTATCGGATATCGTTTTTGTTCTATGTCGGTCCGGGTTGATTGGCTTGCCCAGCAGGGGATTTTGGTGGGAAAAAACGAACGAGACGAAACAATATTCGAACAAAAAATAGAGCCTTCCGGTAATAGTAAACTTGCAACGCCACAATCTGTGATTCAACAACCAGTTGCGGCATAATGAACGGACTGTTGAGAGGAATGAAAAAATGAAAAAATTTGTGTTTCCGTTATTCATGGTTTTGATTTTTGTCACTTCATCCTGTGTTGCGTCGGCACAGTGTTATCCGACTTATTCCCAGCATTGTGCCCGCACTTACAGCAATTCCAATGTTGGAACTTACGTGCTTGGTGACAAACTGGTGCAACCGTTCGACTCTTGCATGTCAACATGCGACACGATGGGAGGTTTTAATCTCGGACATTTTGAGCGGGGATGTCTTGGAAGAGGCTGTGCCAACGGGTGCGGCGGACGCGGCAGTTGTTTTGGCGGCTGCTTAGGCGGCGGTCTTCTTGGCGGACTTTTTGGACATGGTAACGTTCCATGTGCCGGACCGGACACAGGTTACACTTATACACCGGGTTTCGGTGCCAATGGTCAGGGTTTGCGTCCGAATTTCGGATTTCAGGGTGGTTTCGGCCAAAGTGGTTACGGTCAGGGACAAGGCCAAATGCCCTCTTATACGTATCGCAGTCCGCGTGATTTCCTTAATCCCAACCCACCGAGCATCGGTTATTAATCCAGAAACAAATATTTGCACTCATTTTTTCCGTCAGAAGAAATTTTTGAAAACTTTTACTCGTTCTCTTCGTCTTCATCATTATGGGGAACGAAAAACGCAGGGATTTCACAAATTTTGCCTGGAAGGAATGGAATGAGTATGCAATTTCAACAAAACATGCGTCTGCATTATTGGACCGCAATGATTTTTCTTGCGGTTTTTTCATTGCTGCAAGGGGCTTCGCAGTGGTCGGCGCAAAGCGTGTTGGCACAAGGAGTTTTGATTTCGGAAGGAAATCGGTTGCCGCGACATGTCTGGCCGCCGCGTCCCATCCCGCCGCGACCGTTTCCACCGCATCCGATTCCGGAACCGCCGATTGACAGCCAGATTTACGCGATCAAGGAAATCAATGTCGACGGAAAACTGACCGGCCAGGTTGCCGAAATCAACGTTTCGCAAACATTCACCAACACGTCCGGGCGGACGATTGAAGCATCGTTTGTCTTTCCATTGCCTTATGACGGGGCGATCGATCAAATGGTATTGCTGGTCAACGGCAAGGAATATCCGGCCAAATTGCTCGACGCCAAAACTGCGCGCACCACTTACGAAGGGATTGTGCGGGCCAACCGCGACCCGGCGTTGCTCGAATGGATTGGCACCGGGATGTTCCGCACCAGCGTGTTTCCGATTCTCGCCGGGGAAAGCCGGACCGTGACACTCCGTTACACGCAGCTTTTGCGTTCCGACCAGGGAGTCATTGATTATTTGTTCCCGCTGAGTACGGCGAAGTACACCTCGAAGCCGCTTGAAAAAATTTTGATCACGCTCAACATCGATTCGCACGACGAATTGAAAAACGTATACAGCCCGACGCATGGAGTGACCGTCAAACGTTCCGGCGACAAACGGGCAACCGTCACGTTCGAGGAAAAGAACGTCGTCCCGAAATCGGACTTCCGTCTTCTGTTCGACACGAAAAACGGTGAAATCAGTTCGCGCATCCTCAGTTACCGCGATAAAACGTCCGACGACGGATTCTTTTTGCTGATGACGACGCCGAAAATCGTCTCGGAACAAAACAAGCCGCTCCCGAAAACCATCGTGTTCGTGCTCGACTGTTCGGGGAGCATGTCCGGTCAAAAAATCGTGCAAGCCCGCGATTCGCTCAAGTTCGTACTTGAAAAACTGAACGATGGTGACATGTTCAACATCGTCACATTCAGCTCGAACGTCAATTTGTTCGAGCCGGAACTGGTCGAATGCAATGCCAAAACGAAAAAGAGTGCCCTTGATTTTTGCGATTCGATTCGGGCGTCGGGGGGAACCGACATCAACGGCGCGCTCAAAACCGCAATGGGAATGTTCACCGACAAAAAGCAGCCGAACGACATCATCTTTTTGACCGACGGCCAACCGACGGTCGGCGTGACTGGCGAGTCGGAAATCGTGACCAATGTGAACGGTGCCAATCAAATGCGGACGCGGCTGTTCGTGTTCGGCGTCGGCAACGACGTGAACAGCCGGTTGCTCGACAAACTTGCCCGTTTCAATTTCGGGATCAGCGATTATGTGTTGCCGGAGGAAAACATCGAAGCGAAAGTCGGCGTGTTGAGCGACCGGATCAGTGCCCCTGTGCTTGCCGGGGCGAAATGCTCGATCATTCGCGAAAAAGACGCAAACGCCAATGTGACGAATCAAGTGTACCCGGAAGGGGAATTTGACCTGTTCGCCGGCGAGCAACTGGTCATGGTCGGGCGATACTCGAAGTTCGGCGACGTGAGCATTTCACTCACCGGCAAGGTCGAAGGCGTTGAAAAAACGTTCGCGTTCGACGGCGAGTTCGTGGAAAAGAGTAACGACGCCCGTTATGCGTTCATCGAACGGCTCTGGGCGGTGCGACGCATCGGCGAAATCATCGACCAACTCGATTTGAAAGGCCAAAACAACGAACTGATCGAGGAACTGGTGCGGCTTTCAACGCAACACGGCATTTTAACACCGTACACGTCGTTCCTTGCCGACGATTCGACCAATTTACAGGACGTGCGCGCCAATGCAAGTGCCACGCGACGCAACGCCGAATTTCAGATGAACCAGCTCTACGGCGAACAGGCGACATTAAACCGCGCGATGAAAAGCGCGATGCAAAACGCCCCGCAAGCAGATGCGTCCAGGTCGTTGCAACTTCGTGCGGATAGTTTTGCAAGTCGAAGCAGCGGTATGAGTGGAGGCGGTATGGGCATGGGGAGCGGCAGAGGTACCGGCATGGGGGGCAGCATGGGCGTCATGGGATGGAGTGGTGCTGTTACGCCAATGCCATCCAGTGTTCCAAGTGATGCTCGTACTTCGGCTGAAGCCGCCGAATCGTCACCGACGTTCGAACGGGTGCAGAACGTTGCGAATCAGGCGTTTTATTATCGCAACAACCAGTGGGAAGATCCGTCCGTGACCGACGCACAGAGGAAGAACGTGCAGGTCATCAAACAGTTCAGCGACGAGTATTTCAAGCTGGTCGAAAAACATGGCCGCGATTTGACGCAATTTCTCGTGTTCGACGAGCCGGTCCTTCTCAATTTCCACGGGGAAACTTACCTGTTTGAAAACGCAATCCCTTAGAATAAGTCTTTAACTGACATTTTCATGTTTTTCGAGTAATTTTAGCATTCTAGCGGTCATGGAGATGTAAATGATTGCTTTGCTTGACTCGGTGTTTT
>JGI20166J26741_11153337_pt1 | contig 14269 bp, 7 predicted proteins | sample TergutCu122P5_FD_26741 | JGI IMG/M metagenome (IMG submission 26741)
ATAGAAACCTGATGATGGCCACTATAGGCCGAAACATGTAGTTTCATATTAGAATAAACATCTTTTCTAATTAGTTGTGTTGTTCGACTACTTTTTCCTCTCTCTCACTCGAGTGGAGTTGGAAACCAGATTTATGCTTCGGTCGCTTTGTCATAAAAAAGATCGACAGTTACCTGCCTGATAAGAGGCTGTGCTTACCGCAGAATCTGTCTGGAGAGGCCAAACAGAGACACAGCTACATCACCATCAGAAATCCAACAGGGTCCTCTGATCGTCCTTCCAGGAGCCTAGTCACTGACCTAACTGAGCTAAATATTTATCCAAAAGTGCAGTGTAAATACTACAGATGTCGATACAGGAAGATAAATTCACAGTTCAGACTGGAAATACTTACCCAGGGGGCGCAAACATCCTCGGACTTCTCGTATTTTACAGGCTCGTATAGCAAGGAGTTGTGAGACGTTCGACCTTGACAGTACAAAAGAAGCATTTCCTGAATGTACGTTACGTTACATTTCAGGGCCATAAAAGCGAAGTACACATTTAACAAGTGGATGGGGTGTTTGTAGTCCATAAAACACGTCTGGCGTTCAATGAAATGAATGTTTGCACTTAGGAATAGTTTTACATAAATAATGTAAACCTATCTTTGGAATTTCAATTGAACGTAACCGTGAAGAAGTTACGGACAAAATGTGATACATATGGTCAAGTTCACGCGTTGATAAATCAACAAATTAGAAATTTTGTATTACAGTGAAAATTATGGCGCGCTGGCTCTTCTTTTTTTTTTTAGTTACGTCGAAAGACTTAAATTATAATTTTTAACGAGTTATTGTTTGGAGAAGTATGTTCAATTATATTTGCGTTCAATACGCTTTTCATATGAAGTAATCTTATTAATTATAGTGGTATTAGACTTTGTCTAGACTAGTTATTGTTAATAATAATGACATTGTTAATCTTCGCTTATGTTTGGAAGACCATCGTTGATATCTGAAAAAAATAATTCGGAACCTAAAAATTCTGGGATATTAATTTTGAATTATTTTTCTCTAAATCCGCAAAAACTAAGGATAAACTGTACTACGTATAAAATATAATGTTTTAGATTCGTATAAAAGTTTGATGTAGTTCTTACAGAGATAAATATTATATTAAATACATTGGAGGTTCATGGGAAAACGAATATAGAAACTCACAAAAATTCTCCGTTTTTTGTTAAATTTTAACAAACACTGAACAGTTTTTACCTGTAATAGTGAAAAGACATGAGATAACATTTCTTGGCATTTCCTTCAGCGATTTTTGAGTTGTTACATGCGTACAGGCAAATGGAAAAGTGGAGTGGTTTCAACAAGCCCAATACAGGGATGCAAATGCGGCTGAAAGCGTCATTACTACCTCATTAAACAATTAGCTTTCCAAAAATAGATTCTATTTCTTCGTGTTTCCAACAAGTTAACGTTGAATGAATTTTAAAATAAAGTGTAATATTTGTTTCTATTTCAAACAAAATAGTTTAATATTAATAAGTTATTCAACGCTGTAAACATGAGATTCAAAAGTAGAATCAGTCACTAATAACACTTAAAATTACAATTTTTTTTATATTTTATGGCAAATTTAAAGGGAAACGATGGTAGATATGTGTACGTGCTATAGAAAGCGCAATCCAAATTTCGATGTTGTAGAGTCTGAAGTATTGTTCGGGTGTGAAAATGTACGAAATATTTCACAAAGGGTGTGGTGGTGGTGGTGGTGGTGGGGAGGGGGGGGATTTCTATGCGTAGGTTACTGTCATTTACCGTTTTCATCTCCGCATACTTGTGGAAGATTTCGTGCATTACCTTCTATTCCTGGAAAATGATAGTAATACAGTTACTGTTACGGGCGCTTGGATCGACTAGACCAGGGCTGACGAACCTATGGTGCCCGTGCCCAAAATGGCAAGCGGAAAGATTCCCTTGGCAGGCGGTACTAACTGCTGCCCTTGACTAGACTCTCATTGGAAAGGTGTGAGATTTTCTGATCTTTATCACTCTAGTAGCTGCTGCAAATAAGAAACGGTTTACTTAAGTCTGACTGCGTGTCTGAAATTAGTGAGTGTGGAGGTAGAAACTTAGTTGTATTGTAGCTAAATTTTACTGTTTCACACAGAGAATTAACAACTCTTTTATTAATTTTGGGAACAATGAAATTAGTTCGTGTGACAATATTATATACTATTTGCGAAAGAAATAAATGAGTTCCTACAGCATCTAGTTTATTGAAGGTTGAGAAATTTATATACACCAATTCAAATCTGTGTACAAAAAGGTTATCTTGTGTACCCTATGTAGAATGAGGAATATTACATATATATATATATCACGCAGCCCCACAACGGAATATTTAAAATATGAGCCTGTAAATAGTAATAAAATCAGGAATATGTGGAAGAAATACGTGTAAATTGCTATGGAGGTGTCTGTTAAAACCAATTTTTAGGTGAAAAGAAACACTAGCAGAGTCTTCAGTTTTGTGACTGAAAATGACTGAAACTGAAAATTGACTATGCGAGTAGATGAAGACTGGTTATCTAGAAAGTGATTATGGCAGTGCAGATGTAATTTTTGGAGTATACAAGAGGACTGGATATCTCAAAAGTGATTATGGGAACACAATGAAAATTGGTTATCTCAAAGTCTTTATGGGAGTACTCATGAGGATTGGTTATCTTAAAGTGATTATGAGAACCCACATAAAGATTGGTTATCTAGAAAGTGATTTTGGAAGTACACATGAAGGCTGGTTACCTCAGTAGCGATTGTGGGAACACACATGAGGATTGGTTATCTCAAAGTGATTATGGGAGTACACATGAGGATTGGTTATCTCGACAATGATTATGGAAGTACTCATGAAGACTGACTACCTCAATAGTCATTGTGGGAGTACAGATGAGTTCTGGTTACCTCATATGTGATTGTGGGAGTACAACTGAGGACTGGTTATCTCAAAGTGATCGTGGGAGTAAAAGTGGGGAGTAGTTATCTCAAAATTGATCATGGGAGTACAGATAAGGACACCAGTTATTTGCTAATGCGAGTACAATACTAGATTCCCATTCTAATTTATCTGTGTTGTGATAGGCCAAATGTAACCCCCTATGGTACGTATAACATAGCTTTTCTATTGTTGACATTCATCAAAAGAACAACGATTTAAGATACTGTATTTTGTTCAAAAGAACGCGAAAACTGACAATACTTTAAGGAAGAGTGACAATTCATCTTAACCGTATCAGCATGAGAAAGACGAGAGTTTTGGAGAGGATGCGGAGGTGGAAAGGAGAAAGGAGGGTGTCTGAATGTAGTTTTAGATGCGCTTCGTTCAATGTAACTTTCCTTGAGATAAAGGAACACATCATTCACTGTATCCGGAAGAATCAAAGAATCAGCCTTGATGACGTTTCCTCCGGAGTGAGCATCAGTAATGGAAGTAAGCAGTGCAGAAATGCAGTACGGACTATCGGGAAACGTCTATTTTTTATGTATTCAGCAAATTTGTGGGCTGTGTGATGAATTTATTGAAAAATGCAGAGAAAACTTAGAAAAATAAGACACGTGAAAAAAAAGTGTGATTATTTCGTTAAATCTTGCAAAAAAATTCCCCAATTTTTTACTTAAAGTGTCAGGTGCTCCCGAACTCATCACTATGACAGATAAGGGCATAGTACATCCGTCAGCCACTAGTTGCCGAAGTACGCCATCTTCTTAGTAAAAGTAGTGTGATTTTCAGCCATAGCACTCTTTTTTATATTTTGTTGACCGTGCATCACGTAATGATTCTTAGTAAATGACCAACGCGACGCACAATTCCGACCTGCATACGACACGGCCACCGACACAGAATGACAGCTACCAGAGGTTGTATTGACACAATTTGTCTCTCCTGATGATGAGCACGATATGCTCGAAACATGTAAAGAATTAAAAATATAAATAAATACATAGAAAAAATTGTGAGTCACGTTGGTCATTTACCAAGAATCATAACACTATTTTGTTTTTTTTTTGTTGTACGCGTTATATGATATTCGCTTTTTCTATTGGCAGATCTGAAATAACAACGCATTTGGGTTATGTTTTACTTCAGACTTTGTAAAACTGCGTCGGAAACACAAGACACGATATGTGGCTTTACTGATACAACCCAGAAAACGAACATGAGTTCTCTCCATGGTCAAGCTCGTTTCCCCACTTTCGAAGATATGGATATACGTCAGGCCGAATTTCATGACCATGTGGCTGATATTTTTGTAATGTGATAGCAACAGTCATCAGGAATGTGTTTCTCAAGGCCAAACGGTTAACCAACATTCCTGCTGGGACATTTGTGATGTCTGAGGGCGAGTACGCCGAAAATGTCCAGAATAATGGTGTAAAGGGCACGTTTGATTCACAGTAAGAATACGCTTGCGACCACTGCTTTGTCAGAGCAGCGATTTTCATCCGCTAAAAGTGGGAGTGGCTCAACCATACTTATTCTCCAGGTTTGGCCCCCAGTGATATCTATATTTTCCGAGAAAGAAGACGCAGCTATGTTGGTTTCGTTGAGCGGATGTTGCTGATAATCAGGAAAAATCGTGGATGTCCTACACGCGAATAAGAAAGAGTCACTTGCATATGTTTTTCTCGCAATGGCAGAAACTTGTACCCTTTGCATAATCCGGAGTAGGTCTTAGTTGAATGGGAAAACAACGGCCAAAACGAAGTTAAACATACATTTCGCTGTGGACTCAGTACGGGTACTTCTGGATAAGGTCGCGTATTTTTATGTGATGCACGTATAATCAATATATTAATAAGAGAACCAATTTAAATCTCCATATATTGTGTTAGTGAATATCTTTATTCTCGCGAAAGCATATGGAAAGCGCTCTGTCTGGAGAACAAGGAGAGCGAACCATTAGCACGCACGCGTAATGTGGCACATGACACTAATTTGCTTGGCACGTAAGTTATTTTATTTGTTCCGGATTTTCATGAGAAAATGAAGGTAATTTCAAGAGGACAGGAGCCGGCGCCGTGGAGATTGGGCTACATGAAATTTGTTAATTTTTACATTGGTAAATAAAATTTATGCTTCTTATAATGTCTGTTGCTACTTACGACGTGTTACTGATATGAGACGTGTTCTTGTGTACTAACTTATTTCGATAAAACAGATCAGCTCTATTAATTATGGCCTACCCCTCTCACTGCTCAACGATTCTACCTTTGTTTTGCAAGCTATTCTTATCAGTTTATCTCACTACCTGTTGTACAGTTTGTCACCCCTAACTAGGCTATCTACTCCGCTGCAATGTTTTTGTTGTACTGTGTAGTGCAGACCATTTTTTAAAGATATGAATAGGGTGTCCACTTTAGGGAGTTGCTGACTGCCTTCACCGAAAAAAATTAAATATTTGCCCTCAGACTTACGTCACTAGATACGACAAAACCGAATATATGACCAAGGACGCTGAATTTTCCAATTTCACGCCTGTTCACTCCTGTCCACTCATCTCGCACCCTACGTTCTATCCCCTTGTGTGTCGCCAGCACTCTGGCCTCGAGGTAATGCAGAATATCGCACGCAAGTGTTGGCGTTTTTTTTAAAAGGCTCACGAGTTAAATGACAGTATGAAAGCGAGTTGCTATATCACAGAAAGTGCTACTTTGTCATGCTTTTCACTTTTTTATTTGGTTTCTTAGAACTTTAAAGTGAGCTGTAGTGTTACACACATACAGCTGTCGAGAGAGAAGTGTTTTATTTTACGACGCTATCAATTTTAAAATTGTATAGTAGCTGAATGGAATATGAGTAATGTGTATTGCTGGATGGATACTGAGAGCGGAATACCGAAATATACGGAGAAAAACCTGTACCAATACTCTTTTTCATCACAGATCCCACGTGGTGTTGAACCCGTGCCTCCGCAGTAGGGCCATAATGCAGGATGATGAGGGAATGATGTGATAAATTTCATTGCGTGATTAAAGTAAGGAAAAGGTCAAGATTACGAAGTGTGAAAGGATTTGAAAAATATAATTATTATAAAATATCAATTATATTGTATTGTGGAAAATATATCACAGAAAAAAGAGTTTAATCCTAGTTGCAGCGACGTCTTCCAAATACACATAGGAAAATAATGTTTTTCGCACTTACGGATTCGACACTCACGCAAACTAAACAAGTGGACTTTTTTACCTTTGAAATCTACTCTTGGGATGGTTTTTGTACAAAGACAGAAATTGAATATGGACTTGGTACATACAAAATAACACTTATAAAAAAAGCATAAGCTAATGGAAAACGTACAATTTGTAGAGTACTCGAGGTAGCTGTTAAATAAAGTCTCTCAAGAATGAATGACCTATTTTTAGTCGGCGGTCAGACCACATCACACTTTCACCGAAAAGCGATACTGGCAGTTGCCGGCATGGGTATGGAGAGGTTTGAGGGGAGCACCGAACGTGGTTTTGTAGTCGAATATTCACATCGGCAACTGCGTACTGACTGCGATTTCATTCCATATTTATATGACACTTTTCCTCAAAATAAGCCAAAGGATTGCAACCTAAATTATATTAGGCGTTTTGCTCGACATTCTGCTTGCCAAATGCTGAACGCAGAGTTGTGCAATGTAAGATGTTTTAATAAAAATGCACATCAGTAATTCAGGCTTCATTTTCGTATAATATATATTGTTTATGTACAGTGTTTACTTACACCAGAGACCGTCAGAAACAGAGAAATATTAAATTCTACGTTTCGTGACTTAAGGGTCAAACAATAAACTTGAAGATCATCTAGAGTTGGGAGATGACCTTTGAAATGTAAATGGAGCCTTTTGAAGTAGAAGCGTGTCTCACATGGACATATTTGCTGTAGAATTGTTAGTCTTGAATCAGTGGATGAATGACTTGTGCCTGGTGAAAGTATTCATTTTTCCGTTCTAACAAGGATTTTTTTGGCTTAAAGTTTTAGGAAAGTTTTTCCATATATATTTGCCTCCAGACTTTTGCGATTCTTTCCTGTTTCAAAAGTTAAGAATTTTATTATTATTTTTGGCTTATATTACTGCCACTCAGTTTGTAGTTATCCACTTGTTCACAAGATTAAATTTCCTAAATGTATGATTATCACGCGCGTTTGCACTTACGCACTAACACAATCACAATGTCACACACGAACAATTGCAGTGATGTTATTCATATGGATAGCTGATTGATGTAGTGATAGGCTGTAGTCTGAATGACACAGGAACAGTACTGCCAAATTCGACAGTGTCTACACCTGCTTTGGCTCTTCTCCAGATTCCAAAACACTGTGAACCATGGTTATTCTCCCGGCAATAAAACAGACAAGGCGGTGGAATTTACTTCCCACTGCTATGTAGTGCAGAGTTGAAGAATCAATTAAGCTACACCCCACTCCTGCGTATGTCTTCATATCGTCTTGCTTAATTAAAGCACAGACACAAATCTAACTTTAATATTACGTTGAAATGTATTGGGTTACGAGGAACGGGGTTTCTGAATCTAAGAATAGTTCATGTGACTTAAATTACTTAAATAATGCGTCATATTGTATTGTGGTTACGTGAGGCAGAGTAATTAGAATGGCGCCTTGCCTCATGAATGTCTTTTCTTTGAAATACAAACACGCTTGTAATTTAATGGTAATAAGTTCATAATTTGGGTGTGTACGATTTTAAATAAACTCATGTTGGTCCTGTTTTTCTTTGTACCAAAACATAGTTATGTTAAAATTATTAATTTACAGATTAAGCGTAACCGGGATTGAAGTTATACAGCTCAGTGATTATGCAGCCTAATTACACAATCCGCAAAAAGGAAAGGAAAAATTATCACTCAGCAAAGGGAAGGGAGTAATCGATTATGTGGCTCATTTTAAAGTTTGACATTAATAAATCACTTTTAATTACGACATACATATTTCTGTCACTCGGTGATAAATTCCATTTCATATGTAGTTTTACATATATTTGTATTTATTAAGTATGTAGCATGAAAATAATGCCACTTGACATGCACTTTAAAAATAACATAGAATCAAAGAAAGAAGGGTAAAGATGCAGTAAGATAAATGCCCTATGTATGAGAGATTTAATGTGTGCCAGTAAATAATTAATTTGGTGCAATATGAGAATCGTAGACTGCATCCTGCAATGTTTCGGGTAGGTGAAAAATTGCTTTAATCAATTATTAAATATAGGTTTTGTTAGTCATAGAAGCCATTGTTTCCAAATTTTATTTGGCCACGGAAACCTTTTGTAATCGAAAATTTTTGGCGAACCCCTAGTAAATTTCTCAGATATTGAGCTGAAAACTAGACCACGAATATGTAAGGATGATGATGATGATGATGATAATGATGATAATAATAATAATAATAATAATAAATGTTAAACAAGTGTACGGTATTGATATGTTGATGCAAATATTTGTGGATGTAAATCACATTTATTGTGTACAAAAAATGAAACCTAAAACTGATTTGCGGTTAAATAAAAAAGACGCTTTTCGAAAAATCTGTAGTGTAAAAACTAATAAATTTCTGATATAATGTATCGTAGCAAATAAGGAAGGATATGTGAAATGGCTTTTATATCAATGATATTTAAATTATCAGTTATTTTAATTTGATGAACTCTGCTTACGGAAACCGTATTTCTGCCTCGGGGGAAACCCGGAATTTCGTAGAAAACCATCTCTGGCACACTGCTGTTGGCAATCTTAAAGGCAGAAAGTCATGACTTCGGGGAGTCTCGAAACAATGTTGGTGGAGGACATGGTGGAGTTCATTTTACGAATTCAGTAGGGGTTTTGCAGGTGCAGATTCAGAATCTCCTTTTTCGTTTAGGTCGTATTTCTCCGCAAAAAGAATAAGCAACGTACAACGATCATGAATTTAGGTAATTCCCTTCTTTGTTTATTTAATGCCGCTGTACCAACAATAATATTATGCTGTTCTGTTGGTTCAGCTCTTTCTCTTGATTGTTAAACTACGTTTTGCACTTAACGTGTCTGCACATAGTTGTTACATTTGTCCTGACTGTGGTACGTTATGACATTTATGTCTTGTTTAATTACCCGTAATTTTTAATGGTTTTTTACCATAAGTTAATAATACTCGGTGTAATAAAGACAAATTAATGCTTCATAAGTCCAAATTGTAGGTTATGTAAGTTGCTAGAGAGGCAGAAATGTTAAGAGTAATCTGAGTTCGAATAATGGGATTCGGGGCCGTAATCTCCTAAATTTTCTGTATAAGTTGTTTGCAGTAGACTACAGTGCTTTTATGATTAAAGATATGACGCCATACTTGTATGATTTGTTTCACGCACTAAGTTTTATTATTGTGTCTGGTGTCTTTCATCACGTAACATTAAGTACGACATTTAAAAACACGTGAAATATCCTTTAAGTATAGATCACTGGTAATCATTTCTCATTGCAACGATGTTTTGTGTCGAAGGTATGTATCTGTTGCTTGTTTATATCCGTACGTCTTAGGGAATGTGACGGTCCTTACAGATGAGCAAAATTTTCAGTGTTTATTGACATGCAGATGTTTTACATTCCTTGTAAATAAACCCAACTTGGTGCACAATTTATTCTTAGCATATTTATCAATCTCTACATTTTTCGTGCCACTTTGAGCCCATCATCAGGAGAAACAACTGTGTTTTTGCGACACTTGGTGCGTGTTATTCTGTGTGGATGACTAACTGGTATGCAGGGTGGAATGAAACGAATTTCATTCCACCCTGCATACCAGTCAGTCGCAAAAACACAGTTGTTTCTCCTGATGATGGGCCCATCGTGGCTTGAAACATGTAGAAATTGATAAATATGCTAAGAATACATCGTGCACCAAGTTGGTTTTATTTACAAGGTTATATATAGAGATGCGTGGGCCGGGTAGCGTAGTCGGTATAGCGACTGCCTAAGGACTGGACGATCCGGGGATCGAGTCCCGGTGGGGGCGAGATTTTTCCCACCTATCCAGACAGGCCCTGAGGCCCACCCAACCTCCTGTACAATGGGTAACGGGTCTTTCCCGGGGGTAAGTTGCGGCCCGGGCGTGATGCTGACCCCTCACCCCCTTCTAGTGCCGAGGTCAAAAAATAGAGTAGAGCGATATCTCTACTCTCCCTAAGGGCCTTTGTGGCCTGTGAAAGGTTGAAACCTACCTACCTAAATAGAGATGCACGGTCAAAACACATAAATTTTTACATTCCATTGTTCAGTGTGTATTTTATATATCTTTCTACTGAAATACCCTGAGAGAGGCTGTCAAGTCAACTGAGTCTTCTGATTTACTACAATCCGTTGGCTGCAGAAATATTGTCTTTGCATTTTACATTAAAATATAAAAATATTGTTGGAATGTGTCACAAGTCGGCAGCAAATATAAATCTATTAAGTTAGTAGTCTACATACATTTTTTACAGTACTGTAGATATGCAAATGATGAAACCGAAACCCCTGCTGGCGCCAGAAAATTGAATAGTGTTTTTTATAGAGCTTCTTCAATACTGATGGGAAACTGACTTCCATACTGCATTGAAGAACATCAAAAGTGGCGTGTAGGTTCGGAGTCTGTACGAGATGCTGCAAGTGTCTTGACAACAGAAGTGTAAACGAAATAAAATTTTAATGCAATTTATTTTTGTATTCATTCTTACATTCTATTCCGTCTGGTTCTTGCTTTCTGTTGCAATGTTTCATTTTATACCACGTCTTTTGTATCTTACGTTATTCTCTTTATTATTACTTTCTTTCGTTTTTTCTAAGTTGCGGTATACATTGTACAACACAAAATATGCAAATGTTATTATATTAATGGTTATCAGTTTTTCAATGAAAATAAAAGTCTCACAACACAAACGTCGCACATACAGCACTCATTCTTAACGCGGAAATAAGTACGGAAGGGGACAGGGCATTATCGGTCGCTGTGCAACGTCGATGTCCTTCCATCTACGGCAGTCATCCTTTAACGCGGAACTCGGGGTACTAAATACTGCACAGCTTGCAGCTACGAGCAGCTTTCGCTTTCAGCTAGACTTCCCATATAAAATATATTGACTAAAGTTATTGAATTTTGTCTACGTGCCTACGTAAATAACCTCTCACGTCAGTCAAAATTTTCATCATTCTTTCCCTTCAGTGGTTGCGAAAAAAAGTCATATTCTTCATACTAAGGGACAATATTACTTTAGATTTTCAGGTACAAATTCGAATATATATATATATATATATATATATAATTATCAAACTGTGCAAGGAAAGCAGATTCCCCCGTAATCACATCTTTTTTTTTTTTGGTGGAAATATTGCCAGAAAAGAACCTGAATAACTTCGGTTGTCATCTGTTAGCTCAGACCTCCTTTGCATACGGGTGCAAATGGAAAGCAACATCAGAAGGGAGGGTGCAGTTTCGCAGTTTATCTGAATTGGTAATCGGCTATTTCAAATTTTCCGAAATTTCTTGTAATTAATTAAAAAAAACATGTTTTAGGATCTTTCTATAAAGGGTGATAACTATTTTGCTTTTCAACAGCTTGTAAGCCTTTATGAAACAGAAGGTCACAATTCCATCCATAAAACAGCCTTCAGTAGGACACTTCCAATTTATGTGTAATATTAATAGTAAATGAAAATTGTGTTCTGAAATGTGACGCTGTGTATTCTAGCAGAAATTTATTTAATCATGAAGAGTTAAGCTAAACAGTGCCTTGTTGTAAGCAGACAGGGACGCTTACTGGGCCTTAGGACTCAACACTGACCTTACAGTCCTTTCATCTCTCAAGGGGCACTACGGAAGTTTTCTTAATACTTTTGTCTGATATTGAGAGATGGCGTCCACTCTGAATGATCTAGCTTTCAAGTGTCTTCTCAACGACCCCACCGAATTCGCTTATTGCAAGAGTATCCTCATTTTAAAGAAGTCCTCACTTTCTGAGAAATTAGGCAAACAAGAACTATAGTGTTGTAAGCCTTCAAAAATGTACAACTACTCGCAAATTAAAGTGGCTCGAGTCCACTTGAGGCCCACGGTCAGCACTAGCAGGAATTGTACTTACGCTCTGCTCGAACATCTGACAGACGTAGTTACGAGACACCGGGGTAATTCTGTCCACATTATGCGAGCAACTATTTGAGTTCGTCCATAACCTAAACTTGCTTCATCAATGTACCGATTAGGGGGAATTACACCTCCTTGTTTTATATCTGATCGAGAACGTACTAAGACATTTCCGCCACATCCCGACTTCCGTCTTCTCACGTTTCAGCAGTCATTTCTACCAGCACAGTAAAGGGAATGTCTGTGGGTTCGCTACTGCCTTGAGTGATTTTCGGCTTTTTTGTGCAAGGCTGAGGAGAAGGTACATTACAGGACGATACATAGCCCATTCTGCTGATTGTGGTATGTTGGTGGCAAATTCATCATTTTGCTTCGTGGATAGGAGAAGCTGGGGGTGGGGGTGGGGGCGAGGAGGAGGGTAGTTTTTTTAGTCGCCTGAGTCGTTCCGGCAAGGAGACAACGACCTTGTTTCCTTTCTTCATAGCGACATATGCCGTACATCTGCTGGCTCTCTGGGCCCAGAAATTTACTGTAAATTCACGTAAATCCCTGTTCCCGTCACCACTCGCCAAAATATCGGCAGTTTTTTCCCTTGGTGTATACTGTCGGGCCTCTTGACAACCCTGATAGCGTCCGTCAGCTGGATTCTCTCAGGGCTACTTTCAGAGAGAATGGCTACAGGAACCAACAGATCCGACAGGTTCTTATCCACCTAAGACACAGCAACTGCATTTCTTCGCGCTTGGGTTTGTGGATGGTTGGTGCGGTTGATTATTTGATCCTGTAAATGGAAATAACATATTACTCCTAACGTCACAATTAGAATAATTTCTACCAGACGACCGTGCGTCACATTTCAAAGGACGATAATCTTTATTATTTATAGAATATTTAAAGATGCTTACATTTGCTAGGAATATTATAAATCGTACTGAATAATCTCCTAATAATTAATAATTAATGGGTACGTATTCTATGTACGAGTATGTGATGTGATAAGTGAGGTGTATGTGTTATATGATTATACACGTATGTGATATATGTGATATGTGTATGTGATTTTATGTATTGTTTGTGTTTTTCTATTTATTGTTTGTGTGCTTCTGTGTATTGTTTGTGTGTAAATGTGTACTGTACTACTGCCACCAGGTGGTAACCCAATTGCAGTTAAATATATCATACCATATAGCATATCATATCATATATCATAACATATCATACCATTTATCATATCATATCGTATCGTATCATATATTATGTTGAAGGAAGGGGTTGTGGCATATTTGGGCACTGTCCACAGCTGTGTCCAGACAGCACGCTCACAACATAATTCTCCGCGATAATTTTTTAAAGTTATCATTCCAGTTACGCCTACATCTCTCAAGTGACCTCTCACCTTGTGATTTTCAGGAGAGGTATTTTTAGGCCGCATGTCTTTTTGTTTTTAGACGAGCTCGTAAAATTGGGGAAAATGATTATTAGTTTTGTCACGTCGGTCTGTTTCCTCCGCCCGCGTGGCACAACTGGGCTTCCACTGGATGAATTTTCATGAAATTTTGTATTTGTGTATTTTTCGAAAATCTGTCTAGAATTTCAGGTATCATTGAAATCTTGCAAGGATAACGGGTACTGTACATGAAGGCATATGCATATTTACGGTAATATCTCGCTAATTCTTCTTAGAGAGAAAAAGTTTCAGACAAAATTTGTATAGAGAATCAAAACGTATATTTTATGTTCAGTAACTTTTCCGAAAATCGTGCCGTTTAAGAGATAATGTGGAAAAACATGGGTAGAGCCAGACAGGCTACAGATGACAATATGGTATGGCGCATGCGCTTTCCATACTTGATAATTGAAGCCACGGACACATATGTATTGTTTTTCCGCGGCAACAGTGTTGACGCGAAATCGGCCCAGTTTTAGGTTGGACGCATATTGCTTATCTTGTTAAATTGTTCTTTTTTACCTTACAATAAAAGTCGGTTGACGTCCTGTGAATTGACTTTTAACCTTTTGAAGCCTAACGACATATATATATATATATATATATATATGTCGTACCGCAGCGCTAACCTCCGGACGCTACATTTTAAATATTTATTCAACAAATATACAT
>JGI20166J26741_11154448_pt1 | contig 14265 bp, 3 predicted proteins | sample TergutCu122P5_FD_26741 | JGI IMG/M metagenome (IMG submission 26741)
TACCTCTGATCCGGACAGCAGCAATAATACCGCTATTAATGTCACTGACGTCACGCCGATACAATTAATCGCCGACCTGGCGGTGATCAAGACCGGCGACCAAAACTCCGTCCATCCAGGCGATACGCTGAGTTATACTATCACAGCGGTTAATCATGGTCCCGACGAGGCGCAAAATGTTACCGTCACCGACGCTGTGCCGGACGTACTGACCGGGGCGGAGTTCTCCATTAACGGCGGCGCCGACTGGTTCCCTTGGCCCGGGTCCTACGCCCCGGGTACGCTGCTTAACGGCGCTTCCTTTGTTTTGCTGATTCGAGGGACCGTGAACTCCACCGCTAACGGGACCATTACTAATACCGCCGTGGTGAGCAGCACTAGCTCTGATCCGGATAACAGCAATAACACCGCTATTCATGTCGCCACCATCACGCCAATAGTATTATCCGCTGACCTGGCGGTGACCAAAATCGGCGATCAGGATGCTGTGGAACCGGATGACATGTTGATTTATACCATTACCGTGGTTAATAACGGTCCCGATGAAGCCCAAAATGTTACGGTCACCGATGCTATGCCGACCGCACTGGAGAACACGGAGTTCTCCGTTAACGGCGGCGCCGACTGGCTGCCTTGGACCGGATCCCATGCCTTAGGGACGTTGCTTAACGGCGATTCCTCTATTGTGCTGATCCGGGGAACCGTGAGCGCTGCCGCTTCCGGCACCATTACCAATACCGCCGTGGTGAGCAGCACTACCGCTGATCCGGACAGCAGCAATAACACTGCTATTAATGTCACTACCGTCACGCCGACCCAATTGTCCGCGGACCTGGCTGTGACCAAGATCGGCGACCAATCTTCCGTGCAGCCGGGCGATAGGCTCAGTTATACCATTGAGGTGGTGAATAATGGTCCCGATGAAGCGCAAAATGTCACTGTCACCGACGCTGTCCCGGACGTACTGACCGGGGCGGAATTCTCCGTTAACGGCGGCGCCGACTGGTTCCCTTGGCCCGGGTCCCATGCTCTGGGTACGCTGCTTAACGGCGATTCCTATGTTTTGCTAATTCGAGGAACCGTGCACTCCACCGCTACCGGGACCATTACCAATACCGCCGTTGTAAGCAGTACTATTCCTGATCCGGACAACAGCAATAACACCGCTGTTCATGTCGCCGCCATCACGCCAATAGCATTATCCGCTGACCTGGCTGTGACTAAGTTCGGCGATCAATCCTCTGTGCAGCCGGGCGATACGCTGAATTATATCATTACCGTAGCTAATCATGGTCCCGATGAAGCGCAAAATGTTACGGTCACCGACGCTGTGCCGGCCGTACTGGAGAATACGGAATTCTCCCTTAACAGCGGCGCTGACTGGCTGCCTTGGACCGGGTCTTATGCCCCGGGCACTCTGCTTAACGGCGATTCCTTGATTGTGCTGATTCGTGGCACAGTAAGCGCTAATGCTTCCGGTACCATTATCAACACTGCTGTCGTCAGCAGCACTACCGCTGATCCGGACCGCAGCAATAATACCGCTATTAATGTCACTGACGTTACGCCGATTCAGTTGTCCGCCGACCTGGCTGTAACCAAGTACGGAGATCAATCATCCGTCCAGCCTGGCGAAACGCTCAGTTATATCATTACCCTGGTTAATCATGGTCCTGATGAGGCGCAAAATATTACCGTCACCGATGCTTTGCCGGCCGTACTTACGGGGGCGGAGTTTTCCATTAACAGCGGCGTTGACTGGCTGCCTTGGCCCGGCTCCTATGCCCTGGGCACGCTGCTTAACGGCGATTCCTTTATTTTGCTGATCCGGGGCGCCGTAAGCTCCGCCGCCACCGGAACCATTATCAATACTGCCGTGGTCAGCAGCACTACACCTGATCCGGACCGCAGCAATAATACCGCTATTAATGTCACTGAGGTCACGCCAATAGCATTATCCGCCGACCTGGCCGTCACTAAAACCGGCGACCAAACCTCTGTGCTGCCGGGCGACAGGCTTAGTTATACCGTTACCGTAATTAATCATGGTCCCAATGAGGCGCAAAATGTTACCGTCATCGACGCCGTACCGGCCGGACTGACAGGCGCCGAGTTTTCCATCAACGGCGGCGCCGCCTGGCTCCCTTGGCCCGGCTCCTATGTCCTGGGCACGCTGCAAAGCGGCGCTGTTTTTACCCTGCTGCTCCGGGGCAGGGTAAGCGGGACGGCGGCCGGCGATATTAGCAATACATCGGTGGTAACCAGTACTACCCCTGATCCGAATTTGAATAATAATACTTCGACCAGCACGGTTCCAATGAAGAATAGAGCGGATCTCTCAGTGGTGAAAACGGCTTGCCCGCACGTGGCGTCGCCCTGCGGCAGGCTCGCTTATGCGCTGGTGGTCTCTAATTTCGGGCCCCATGAAGCAACCAATGTAATGCTAACGGAGCAGATACCCAACGAACTCTGCCAAGTCCAATATTCCCTTGACGGGCAGAGATGGTGTCAGTGGTGCTCCTGGAACAGCGCTATTTCACTGGGCAATCTGCCGGCCGGCGCCGCAAAAACTGTCCTGATCAGGGGTATTGTACACCGCTGCGCGGCTGTTAGTATGACCAACACAGCCACTGTGGCTTCCGCTACGCCGGATCCGAATCTCAATAACAATCAGTTTACACTAATCACCCCAATCCGCCGTTGCCGCCGCTAAAGCAGTGTAGAAAATTGATCCAAACAGATCCGCCAATAGAAAGGCAGCCCTAAACAGGCTGCCTTTTCACTTCAACAGTAGCAAATTTTATCGCCTCAAAACTCCTGGTATTAATAACGGCGATGGGGCAAACGGCGCCTTAACTTCATATTATAGTTAATTAAGAAGCTATAGCCAATAATTGGACACGATGGGTTCCATCGTGCCGTGAGGAGGACTCTTATGGACCCCAAGATGACGCCGATAACCCCGCGGGCCGGTTTCAGCTCTGATTTGACCGACTTTGTGGTCAGCCCTGTGGTCATCAATGACGCTATGGGTAACCAGGCCACCGAATTTTATCTCGGCGGCAACTACCATTTTTTAATCACTTTTCAGGAAACCGCCGCCCTGCAATTTGAGTATTACCATGACGCCGGCAGCATAGACTACATGACCTATCAACTGCCGCCCCAACTCACAGTACCTTCAATGGTTGCCTACAATTCCCCTTACCCGATATTTGGGGAAAGTTCCACGCCGGGCGGCATCAGACCGGTGATCGGCTTTTACAGCATCGAGCCTAACGGTCAGCTCAAAGTACATTTCGACAACGTAGACAAATACGGCAACCCGGCTATGATCTGGGATGATGGATCCCAGCGCTATGTGCCGGTAAACTTCATCGATTATTACAGCGACGCCGCCTTCACCTTGGACATTAACGCCCAGTTTGAAAATGCCGGCGCCGGCCAGCAGATTAATTTCGGCAATAACGTCTCCAGGACCGTAACGGTGCTAAACCCTTTAGCGGGCCCCCTGAGCATTGCCAAAACCGGTACTGTTGACCCAGCCGGCCAGACCGTCACTTTTACCGTCATCATCAACGACCTCAGCGGCCAGGTGAATAACATTATTTTAAACGACTTTGAACCGCCCGGCTTAAACGGCTGGCTGCCCAGCGCCCTGTTCCAGGCCATGACCGTCTCGATTGACGGCGGCCAGCCCTACACGCCTCCTGAGTTCGCAGGGCTGCAAGGGCAGCCATTCGGGGCCGGCTTCAGTCTGGATTTCAGCGGTGTGACGCTAGGATCGCTCGGGCAAATCGTGGTCACCTTTACTTTAGATGTGGCTGATGTCATTATCGCCTGGGCGGCGGCTAATCCCAGCACCGCCGGGACCTACAATTTCGACTTCTGGCTCCATAACCGGGCCGTAGCCCAGGGTACGGGCACACCGCCCGTTTCCGCCGATTACAACGCCCGGCTGCAGCGCCAGTTTTTCCAAAAAACCGGCGCCCAAGACCCTGGTTATATCTATACCGCCTTATGGAGTAATTGGTCCGTAGGGGACAACATGACCCCCCTGAACGGCAGCAGCGTCACCGATACCTTCACCGGACTCATGTTCAGCGATAATAATCCGCAACCCCAGATAGGCAACGGCGTAACCGCGACTTTCCTGGATCCGGCCGGCGAGCCCATCGCCGACTGGTACATTCCCGTAGCCCCAGGCGCCACAGGCTTCTCTTTTACGGTTCCCTCCGACAATGAGCCTGTGGTTACCGGTCTGCGGGGGGACGGCGTATATGTGCAGGGCCTAGGGGCCCACGCCGTTGACAATGCCATCCCCTATGGCCCCATTGTAACCGTAATCGTCCAGCCCTTCCGGACCACCGTGTCCGACCCCAGTGATTTCGACAACAATGTCACAAACACCTATTACAACACGATCACCGTAGACATTCAAGGGGAGCAGCCCAGCTACACCGCGAATGTAAGTATTAGCAGACTGAGAAGGCCAGTTTTGGATAAAACCATGCTTGTCGCCAGCAACATCGCCACGACCGCCGTGATCATTAATCCGGATGAACTAACCCTGGCCGACGGCGCGGGGATGTACACGGCAACTGATATATTAAGCGACACCCTGGCTCTTTACCTGAGCAGCGTGGTAGTGGAGGCCTGGGATGGCAGCGCCTGGGTTCCGCATACCCTGACTAACTCTACTTCCGGGGATTTATGGACCTACACCCTCACCGGTTCTAATCAGATCAACATGGTGGTACCGGACAGCACTATGCTGCGCGTTACCTACCTGGCGCTGGTTAGAGGCAATGTGGATGATGCGGTGCCAATCAGCAATATATTCAACGCCACCGCCCAATATCATGCCTCCGCCGGCGAGACTTTCATCATCCCGGACACCAACGGCAGCGCCTCAATGACCGGAACCGCTTTAACAGTTTTTAAATATGATCAAGAGTTACCTGACCAGTCCCTCAGCGGCGGCATCTTTGCTCTGTACACGGATATTCAGTATCCCGGCTGGGATACCGTACCGGTACCAAGCGGCGTTAACCGTACCATCACGGTGGGGACTACGGTGTTCTATTATCTGGGCAACGGTACTACCGACGCCAACGGTCGCTTGATCTTTGACAATCCCTGGCTGGCGCCTACCCACGGAGGTATTTACGCCCTGGTTGAACTCCGGCCGCCCATTGGTTATCAAATGCCGGCGGATCCGCTCACTTTGTTTGCTTATACCGTACCTACCCCGGGGCAACTTGCGGCTTTAGGGAACCATCCGGTACAGCAGGTTGCGGATACGGTCCCGGTGTCCGATACGGCTCTGCCGCTGCTATCAGCGGTTATTGACGGCTTTAAAACTGTGGTGGGGGCCAATCCGCCGGAAAGGGTGTTCACTTTCCAGTTGACTGAGGTGGCGGACGCCGGCGGGACGCCTCTGCCCGATCCATACACTGACTCCACCATCACTATCGGCCAGGGCCCCTTTGGTTTTGCGCTGCAGGATTTGATGCCGGATACCACTTACTACTTTAAGATCACCGAGGATGTGGATCCTACCGATCCGAACTGGATCTATGATCCCAACGCCACGACCGGACATATTGTCACGGTAACGGTGGGTCCGGACGGCACTGCCACAGTGATTTATCCCGGCGGCGCCAACCAGGTGAACTTTACCAACACTGTGGCTACCGGAGCGGCCAGCGCTGATTTGGCGGTGACTAAAACTGCCGGCCAAACGTCCGTACAGCCTGGCGGTACGCTGACTTACACGGTTACCACCACCAATCACGGGCCGGACGACGCCCAGGATGTGACTGTTACCGACACTATGCCGGCAGTGTTAACAAACCAGGTTTTCTCTGTGGATAACGGGGGTTCCTGGCAGCCTTGGACCGGGTCGCATGTTTACGGCCCGCTGGCAAACGGGTCCTCTTTTACGCTGCTGCTCCGGGGCACGGTAAGAGCCGCAGTTGCCGGCAGCATCACTAATACGGCGGTGGTCAGCAGCACGACTGAAGATCCGGTGCTCACTAATAACACCTCTACTGCGGTTACGCCGATTGTTCCGGCTGCCGCCTCCGCGGATTTAGTCATTTTTAAGTCCGCCGATCTGTCAACGGTGCAGCCGGGCGGCACCCTGACTTACACTGTTACCTCTGTCAATAACGGACCGGACGGCGCTCAGGACGTGACTGTTACCGACGATGTGCCGGCGGCGCTGACCGGGGTGCTGTTCTCCCTTGACGGCGCCGCCTGGCATCCTTGGCCCGGGTCTCATGCAATTGGTACCTTGACCTATAATCACTCTTTTACGATATTGCTTCGGGGTACGGTGAGCGCAACCGCGGCCGGCAGTATCTCCAATACGGCTGCGGTAACCAGTACTACCCCGGATCCGGACCTGACCAATAACTCGCGCACAGTGGTTACGACTGTTACGCCGGCTGCTTTATCCGCCGATTTGGCGGTGACCATGTCCGGCGCCCCATCTTCGGTGCGGCCGGACGACACCCTGACTTACACGGTTACAACGGTCAATAACGGACCGGACGCGGCGCAAAATGTTACGGTGGTCAACGCTATGCCGGCGGTGCTGACCAACGCTGTTTTCTCCAGCAATAACGGTATTAACTGGCAGCCCTGGACCGGGTCTTATGCTCATGGCGCGCTGGCAAACGGGGCTTCTTTTGCGCTGCTGCTCCGGGGTACGGTGAGCGCAAACGCCACCGGCAGCATCTCTAATACGGCGGTGGTGAACAGTACGACGCCGGATCCGAATTTAACCAATAACAGCGCCACTGTGGTTACCCCGGTTTCGCCGACTGCTTTAGCCGCCGATTTGGCGGTGACCATGTCTGGCGCCCCGGCTTCGGTGCGGCCTGGCGACACCCTGACTTACACGGTTACCACCAGGAATAACGGGCCCGACGCCGCGCAAAATGTTATGGTTACCGATGCTCTGCCGGCGGCCCTGACCAACGCGCAGTTTTCCGCCAACGACGGGGTTAACTGGCTGCCCTGGACCGGTTCTTTTGCCCATAACACACTGGCAAACGGGGCTTCATTCACGCTGCTGATCCGGAGTACGGTGAGCGATGCCGCTACCGGCAGCATCGCTAATACAGTGGTGGTAAGCAGCACGACGCCGGATCCGAATTTAAATAATAATACTGCTGTCACTACGACTCTTGTTGCCGGCAACGAGGCGGATCTTGCGGTAATCAAGACGGCTTGTCCGACATCGGTGGCGCCCTGCGGCAGAATTTCCTACACCATGGTGGTTTCTAACAGCGGACCTAATGAAGCGGTCAATGTGAGACTGACGGATCTGATCCCCATCGAACTCTGTAAAGTGCAATATTCCCTTGACGGCCGGCGCTGGTCTCAGTGGTGTCCCTGGCATAATGATCTGCTCCTGGGCAATCTGGCGCCCAATGCTTCCGTCACCGTGATGGTCAGGGGCGTTGTGCACCGCTGCGCGGCGGTTGATATGACCAACACCGTTACTGTGACTTCCGCCACGCCGGATCCCGATCTCAACAATAACCACTTTACCGTGACCACCAGGATCCGCAAGCGCCGCTGCCGCCGCTAAATTTACCGGAAAACCTATGTGCGGTTAACTGCCTTCACAGTTAACATTGATGAATAAGTAAGTAAGAGGCTGCCGCAAATCACGAAAGGTGATTTTGCGGCAGCCTCTTTTTCTAGTGTTCACTCGTTACTATGCAGCATCGAGCCGGCACGCCAAACCGTTAACCGCGCGCTCATGCTCATTCGAGAAATCGCTTACGGTTAACGGTTTGGCGTGCCGTATTCACTTTGAGTATGAGCAAACACTGCATAGTCTCGAACCTCGAACCTCGAACTTCGAACCTCGAGTTAACCGTGCGCTCATGCTCATTCGAGAAATCGCTTACGGTTAGCGGTTTGGCGTGCCGTATTCACTTTGAGTTTCAACAAACACGGAACAGTAACCTTCTTTTGTGCCGTTTACCTGTTACCAATTCTGGCCTTTCATGAAAACCAATATCTTGTTCGTATCTATCCTCTTCAACACCCGGTATCCCCGGTCAGCGGAGGTAGCGACGCCTCCTTCTTTGGCCCAACAGAATCCGTTCGGCTGGCAGCTCCCGTCATCACGGACAATCAGCCGGCCAACCAGGCCGACCGCCGCCCATTCGTCCCGTTCCGAACGGGGCAGGTACGGCAGCTCAGCATTATACTCCGGGTTTACCTTAGGCAGCTGTTTCCTGACGGTCCGCCTCTCCAGCTGCATCACGCCGGTTGCCGGGTCATGTACCGGAACCTCTTCCTGCAGGTCGGCCCATTCGTAAATTATGGCGCCCCATTCATCCCGCAAATACATGCCCTGCCAACCACAGCCGTGGGTGTTGCCAACGACAGAGGGCGTCGCGGAAACGATCCCCGCAATGTCCCCGTCTTGAGCAGTCGCTTTGCGGATGTACTCGCCGTCAAGGGTGACAAACAGCCCGCGCCGATCCTCATGCTCCGGATTGCCATCCTGCCATTCGAACATTTCCGCATAATCCGCCCCGGTTGTCAAAACCCCGGTGGTACTGTAAGTGTTTCCATTGAATGTTACGCGAAAGGCGTTGCTTCTCAAGCCGGTTCCATTGCCAATGATAAAGGCATCGTCAGTTTGTAACCCGTTTTGCGCCGGGTCAGAGGCAACGTTGTACCGGCCGATGACCGTTTGATAGTCATTTTGGGCTATCGTGTTGTTGCCGCCTGCATGGGAATAGTTTCCAATAGCTTCATTCCCCAGACCTTCCGCATGGGAAGCAATGCCAGCAGCTGTCGAATAAGAGCCCTCGGCATGAGAAGAAGCGCCGCTGGCTACGGTACCCATACCCTCGGCGTGAGCGTTATCGCCATCGGCCCGTGTCGCCCAACCTTCGGCATGAGCAGCGGTAGAAGTAGCATGGGTTGCATATCCTTCGGCATGAGAAGTGCCGCCGCTGGCTTCCGTATTGTTGCCCTCGGCATGGGAATAGTTGCCGCCGGCTGTTGTACCTCTGCCCTCGGCATGGCCATAAACGCCGCTGGCAATCGTGGTGGAGCCCTCGGCATGGGAATAGTTGCCGCTAGCTTGTGTGCTGTTACCCTCGGCATGGGCATAATTGCCGCTGGCAACCGTAAAGGCGCCCTCTGCGTATGCAACCAGGCCGCTGGCCTGTGTATCATAACCAAAGGCCATAGCGTAGTCGCCTATAGTATAATCAGTTGCCGCATAGATTCCCTGCACCGATCCCACGCTAGCACCGTCAACGAGATTAAGCAGCGAGGACGGACCGGTGGGGCCAGTCGGGCCGGTGGCTCCGTCAAGACCGCTCGGACCGGTGGGGCCGGTGGCGCCAGCAAGACCGGCCGGGCCGGTGGGACCGGTGGGTCCTGTCACCCCTTGACCAGTGGGTCCTGTGGGTCCCGTTGCTCCCGTCGAACCGGTAGCGCCTACGCCGGGACCGGTTGGACCGGTAGGGCCCGTTACTCCCAGACCGGTTGGACCGGTCGGGCCCATGGCGCCTGCCGGTCCTGTCGGACCGGTATTTCCTACGCCGGGCCCGGTTGGGCCGGTGGGTCCTGTTACTCCCAGGCCGGTTGGCCCGGTCGGCCCTTGAAGGCCCGGGGGGCCTGCTGTTCCCGTCGGGCCTGTCGGGCCCCGCAATCCCTGCGGCCCTGTCGGGCCAGCCGGGCCAACCGGACCCTGTGGACCACGGCAGCAGCAATGGCGCCAGTTAAAACAAAAACGGTTTAAACCATTACGAGTATTTTTAGCTGATATTTCGTTGCTATACACAAAATTACGCGATTTGATCATTTTTCACCCAACCAATCATTTTCATATTTTCATATTTTCATATTCTTTTGCCGGTTCAAAGACATCAAACAGTAACCGACGCTAACGATCCTCTATTATTTTATGCACCGGCGCTCCAAGTGGTTCATTAATCCTTTTTTAGCACTTTTCACCCGCAGAGCATATATTGTGAACAAGGGAATTATGTGTTAGGAGTGACCGGCACAATGAATAATCATGTAAACAACCGGCAGTATTATCCGGTCAAAAGGACGGCCCCAGGCGCCAGGCCGCCCGTCATTACCGCGGCCCAGTCGGTGCGCATCCGGGAGACCGGCGAGCTGTTCGACACCATGGGAACGGCGATTGCCGCGGCGGCCACGGCCGGTTTAAGCAGCTTTACCCTGGAAATTCTCGGCGATGTAACCGAAACAAATGATGTGATTATCGGCGCGGGAACAACCGTAAAAATCATCGGCAGCGACGGCGCTCATACCGTCACCTTTGCCGCCCGCCCGGGCAACCCCTTTAAATTCAACGTCACCGGAGGCGCCAAACTCACCCTGGGGGACGGTACCCTGGCTAATCTGTTGACTATTCAATATGGTTTGACTGTCACCAACGGAGAAATTTATATCCAAGACGGCGTTGTTCTACGCAGCAGCGGCGTCACTGCTTTGCTGCTGAGCGGTCCGAATGTCACCGGCACCATCACCGGCGGGCGTTTGGAAGGCCGCGATTCAGGTTTGGAGATGGAATATGGCGCCCAGTTAAGGGAAATCAGCGGCGGCTATTTTTCCGGCGCCAATCAGGCTGTGCATATTACCAGCGATAAGACGACTTATAATACCTATGGCAAGAATACCAGGGTTAACTTAATTTCCGGCGGCTCTTTTTACCAGACTGACCCTACCACAACCCTGCACGGCCAGGCCATTTTTTTACAAAACGACGCGGTAATTGATTTAATCTCCGGCGGTTATCTTGAGGCGGCCAAAAACAGCGCCATGGTCGTCATTCGCGGCGCCCAGGTCGGGGAAATCAGCGGCGGCGACTTTGTGGCCACCCGTGTCGGTTCAGCCGCCGCTAATGACCGCAATGCAACCCTTAATGTTGTGGGTGTAACGCCAAATCCAGCCGGTGATAATTCATTTCAAAACACCACCACCGGCATCGGCAATATTTCCGGCGGTAATTTTCGCGGCGGTTTTTTTGGCTTGTTAGTGATCAATTTATCTAATTATACCGGCGGTTATGTAAACGAGATCACCGGCGGGACTTTTTCCGGCGTGGTGGCCCTGCAAAATGACGTCAACTGCGATATCGGGAAGATTATCGGGGGGCAAATCACCGGCGGCCAAGGGATGCTTAACGCCGGCAGAATTGGCGAGATCGGCGGGCAAGTGAATATACTAGGCCAAACTTCCTATGGGATCTTCAATTATTCCGGGGGTACGATTGCCGAAATCACCGGCGGTCGGATTGTCTCCACTGTTGAAGAGGGTATCGCCAACGCCGGGGTGATCAACTTAATTTCCGGCGGCGTAATCATTGGCTATTATTCCGCCATCAGAAATACCGGCCTCAACCGCGGTCATCTTAATGTCATAACCGGGGGCGTATTTTGGGGGCAAAACAGTGCGGCCATCGCCCTGGCCTACCCCTTGCAACTGGAGCCTGGGCTAAGGGCTTTCAACGGCTATGGCCGCTACATGGGCGCCAACGGAGTGATCTTTAACGACGAAAGCCTGGTCGTTTACCCCTATAATGATCAGTATCACACTTATTATCAGATGAGCACCGCCACGGTACCTGTGCCGGGCGTCACGGGAACCGAGTTTAAGTATTTAACCCCGGGCGGCGTTAACACGGTCACCGTCAACGGCAGCTACGCGGCCAATACAGGCGCCGGCAATTATCTGGCGGGCACGACTGTGGTCATCAACGCCGGCAGCCGAAGCGGCTACACCTTTGCCGGCTGGACGGTCAACGCCGGCGGCGTAACCTTGGAGAACGCCAACAGACCGATCACCACTTTCATCATGCCGGACGGCAATGTTACGGTAACAGCAAACTGGGTGGCCAATAGCGCCGACCTGGCCGTGGCTAAGTATGGCGACCAGGAATCAGTAGAGCCGGGCGACAGACTGAGTTATATTGTGATCGTGGTTAATCATGGACCCAATGAGGCGGAAAATGTCACCCTTACCGACGCCTTGCCCTCCGTACTGACCGGCGCCCAATTCTCCGTTAACGGCGGCGCTAACTGGCTGCCCTGGACCGGGTCCTATGCCCCGGGTACACTGCGGAACGGCGCCTCCTTTGTTTTGCTGATTCGGGGCATCGTGAGCCCTGCGGCCACCGGAACCATTGTCAATACTGCCGTTGTAAGCAGCACTACGCCTGATCCGGACCGCGGCAATAACACCTCAATTAATGTCACTGTGGTCACGCCGCTGGAGCTGTCCGCCGACCTGGCCGTCACCAAGTTCGGCGCTCAATCCTCCGTGCAGCCGGGCGAAACGCTCAGTTATACCGTTACCGTAGTGAATAACGGCCCTGATGAGGCGGATAATGTTACCGTTACCGATGCCTTACCCTCCGTACTGACGGGGGCGGAGTACTCCATTAACGGCGGCGCTAACTGGCTGCCTTGGTCCGGCTCCTATGATCTGGGTACGCTGGCCAACGGCGCTTCCTTTGTTGTACTGATCCGGGGCATCGTGACCGCTGCCGCTACCGGCCTCATTTTCAATACTGCTGTGGTAAGCAGCACTACTCATGATCCGGACCGCAGCAATAACACTTCTATTAACATCACTGCCGTCACGCCGCTGGAGCTGTCCGCCGACCTGGCCGTCACTAAAACCGGCGGCCAAACCTCTGTGCTGCCGGGCGGGTCGCTGAGTTATACCGTTACCGTGGTGAATAATGGTCCCGATGAAGCGGAAAATGTTACTCTCATCGACGCTTTACCCTCCGTACTGACGGGGGTGGAGTACTCCATTAACGGCGGCGTTGATTGGCAGCCTTGGACCGGGTCCTACGCTCCTGGCACGCTGCCGAACGGCGATTCCTTTATGGTGCTGATCCGGGGCACCGTGAGCTCTACAGCCACTGGAACCATTATCAATACCGCTGTCGTCAGCAGCACTGTTCCTGATCCGAACCACAGCAATAATAGCGCTATTCATGTCACTGTCGTCACACCGACAAGTTTGTCAGCCGACCTGGCTGTGACCAAGTACGGCGACCAAAACTCTGTGGAACCGGGCGAAATCCTGAATTATACCGTTACCGTGGTGAATCATGGTCCCAATGAAGCGCGCAATGTTACCGTCACCGATGCTTTACCCGACGTACTAACAGGGGCGGAGTACTCCCTTAACGGCGGCGCTGACTGGCTGCCTTGGTCCGGGTCCTACGCCCCAGGCACGCTGCCAAACGGCGCTTCCTTGATGATACTGATCCGGGGAACCGTGAGCGCTGCCGCTACCGGAGTCATTATCAATACGGCGGTCGTCAGCAGCACTACCCCTGATCCGGACCACGGCAATAATATTGATATCAATGTCACTAACGTCATGCCAATAGAATTATCCGCCGACCTGGCCGTCGCCAAGACCAGCGACCAAACCTCTGTACAGCCGGGCGAAAGACTTAGTTATACCGTTACCGTGGTTAATCATGGTCCCGACGAGGCGCAGGATGTGACGGTGATCGATGTTTTACCCACTGTACTGACGGGAGCGGAGTTTTCCGTTAACGGCGGCGCTGCCTGGCTGCCTTGGCCCGGGTCTTACGTCTTGGACGCGCTGCAAAGCGGCGCTGCTTTTACGCTGCTGCTGCGGGGCACGGTGAGCGAGGCGGCGGTTGGCAATATCAGCAACACGGCGGTGGTAACCAGTACCACGCCGGACCCGAACCTGAGCAATAATACTGTAACCAACAACATTCCGGTTGTTGGCAATGAAGCTAATCTTGCCGTGGTTAAAACAGCTTGCCCTAATGCGGTATCTCCCTGCGGCAAAATAACCTACACTATTGTGGCGACTAATTTTGGACCGGATGAATCGGTCAACGTCACGTTAACCGATCCGCCGCCCGGGGAACTCTGCCAGGTGCAATATTCCCTGGACGGCCAAAGCTGGTGTCAGTGGTGTCCCTGGAATAATACTCTACACTTGGGCAATCTGCCGGCCGGCGCTTCAGTGACCCTGCTGGTCAGGGGTACTGTACGGCGATGCACAGCCGAAAGCATTACAAACACGGTCACCGTATCTGCCGATACGCCGGATCCCAATCTAAACAATAACCGGTTTACGGTAACCGTCCCCATCCGCCATTGCCGCCGTTGAATTAATCGGGGCGCCTTATTTAGAAGCTAACTGCCGCCACGGCTGACCCGGATTGCTGCTAATAAAGAAGGGGCCGGC
>JGI20166J26741_11155560_pt1 | contig 14265 bp, 8 predicted proteins | sample TergutCu122P5_FD_26741 | JGI IMG/M metagenome (IMG submission 26741)
GGTAAGGTTGTCAGCCTTATGCACCGGCTGCCTTTACCCCCAGGAAATACACCTGGTACTCATTTCTGTTAGAGGCTGAGTCGACCCCAGGGCCATGGTGCGACCAGAAGGATTATGTCACTGCAAAATTCGAATGACACCATCGGGAATCGAACCCGCGACCTGCCGGTTTGTAGCATAGTGCCTTAACCACTGGGCCACCGCGCGCCCCCAAGAGTGTGCATGTGATACATATAAATTTCCACATATTGAAAGGATATCATCACCAATTAGTGTAGCTTTAGTATACACATGAACAAGTTCTCGAGCAAATGGTGCATTCTTGTTGTCTCCAGCTGCTTTCAGCGCTGCTGTCTCTGTCTGATTCACCACACCAACTTTGTAACCTGGCACACATAAAAGAACAACATGCTAAATTGTTCCTTACCTCAGAACCATCATATTATGGCTGTAGTTGTTGTTGTTGTTGTTATCTGTTATCGTCATTGTCATCATCATCATCAGCAGTCAATGTAGTAGTAGTAGTAGTAGTAGTAGTAATAATAATAATAATAATAATAATAATAATAATAATATGAACACAGAGTACAGGAGTAAGAATGAAACAAATATACTCAACAGTTGGAAAGTTAAAGGATAATACTAAGCTACAGATCAACAGCAAAGATTTCATCCAAGGTAACTTCTGAACCGGCTGTCTCATTTTCATTTATAATAATGGTTTACTTTATAGTTTACTTTTTAAATTTCACAGCAGCAATAACTGCTGAACTATTGCAGTACCTGGAATATAGAATGGGAATATATCATAAGCATATACACAAATTTATATACAACACTGTGTTGTGCATAAAACCCACCAATATGGTGAAAACATGAAAATCTGAACTTCTAAATTTCAGGTGCTTGAAATGTCATAGTGAAATTATTATGAACATGAATCACAAAGAAGCATACTTATCACTTTACAGTTTTTGTAACCTCCAATGTAATTAATGCTGTCATAATAAAATTCACTAGTACAAAAGTTATGTTGCAAAATTGCACTTAGTGATACCTCCAGCTTACCTTCTTCCACAAGTCTCCGGATGTGAACATGCAATCGAACCGTTGGAATAACAGCAGTAGGAAAATTGTGGTACCGTGTTAACATGATGTTCAGTACACGGGAAGCAATCTGGATGATATAATGACAATGCAATCAGATTGTTTGTGTGTGTTTGTATCTATTCATCATCCAATACACAGTAGCTACAATTCTATTCACACAATCTACACAGCACTGTTTATTCCAAATAATGGGGAAACTGTAGAAAAATTCCACTGACAAGCACAAAGTATCATAGCAAGTTCATGGAGAAGGAATAATGAGAACACAAATTTTGGGTGGGCTAGGTGATTTCAAGATGAAAGGAAAAATGTTACAGACTACAATAAATCCTGATAATCACACAAATTCAAGAACTAATACAAATGTAGTAAAATAAGTGTCAGTCAGTGACTACACGTAATCACTGACTGACACAATAAACCAACATTTCCCACGGTATGGGCTGTGACCTCCCAGAGGGTCATAAAGCTTTTACCAGAGATTGTCAAACAATTGGTTGATAACAAATTCACTTAACTAACTTCAATCACAAGGCCACATTCAATTACAAAAACACAATTTAACACACAAGTATGACTACTTCATGAATACCATGACGACTCATTAACAATTATATTTTAAGTTGCTAAATTACATTTTAAGAAATTTATGTAAGGTAGGGACTTAAAAAACATTTTTATTCATGTCAAGGGACCCTCAGACTATAACGTTTAAATCTAGGTGCAACAAATTTATAAGTGATGTGTCAAGAGAAAGGAGAGGTAAGTAATGTGGTGTATAGGGGGAAGAAGGGTTTTATTTTTTCCAAATAAATTTGGTGGGAAAACAACGCAATGGAGAGAAAAGTATATGAATACAGTACATAACACAGCTTTCCATAATAAAGTTCTACAGTAATACAGCAACACCAATCATGGAATGATAACAGGTAATTAACTATGTTACTAACCCATTCATCACAATTTAAATTAACTTACTGTGGATTATAGACACAAATGGAAACAACGTTTATTTAGAAAGAATGATATACACATTCCCCAATTAGTGTATAAATACAATCTTACTGGCACAAGAAATGTAAGATTATCAAACAAAAGACGGTCAGACCCATACCCATGAAGACGGAAAAAGTCTGAATGGCTTATACTCTGTCACTCATGACTAACCAATTCCTAACAAAGACACCCAAATAATATAGAAAATCCTGAATCTTAATAAGATATATATACAGCACTGTGCAACAAACCAAACAACTTTTTCTTCCCATGAAAGGAATGCAGTTCATTCTAATAAGCGAGAATGTGTTGAATGTCAAAGTGTGCTTGAAAACTTTGTATCACCCTCTATTTTGGCGGCAAGGGGGATGAAGAAACACATATAGATTGTCCCATGAACATCTAAACAATGCCCCAACAGGGACGTGATTCTTAACCATTATGGAACTACCGCTAAAAATTTATTTAAAAAAAAAAATCATAAAACAGTCAGCAAAATGCAGACCAATGATTTAGGGACATCAAGTGTTATATCAACCAACAACTGCAAGCCTCCTACTCCCCAAGTTGAATGTTTTGTCAGATGCTACACAGCTTCATATACTTGTCACAAAGAAATAAAACACAGTTCTCCAAAGAAAATGGTGGGAAACAACATTTTTATAATCTGCCTCTCAAAAATACACCAAAATCATCCAGCTTTACACCAAGCAGGAAATCAGTGACATACAGTTTAGTTTTCAAGCTCTCAGAGCGATGTCATTGAGAATTCCAGTCTTTGGGGATGTGACAGTCCAGGGCTGGGTGGTTTCCACCAATTCAAAATATGTCAGAAACCACTTCCCCAGTGGCACAGCCTCACACCTCTATGACCCAACTCCTCATGTACAGTGTACTCTATATTTCCTCTTATCTAAGGAAGTTACTGTCCAATAAAGTAAAAAAGGTAACTCTTAATTTCAGTTTCTAGGTGTTTTAGTCTCATGTTATTGTACATAGAATTCTATATGTATCAAACTTCTACAGCTGTTTTCAAATGGTACGTAACTACACTTGCACAATATTTTTTAAAATTTTGAAAAGCTTGCGTACTACAAATATTAGCAAAATAATATGACAGATTAAAACAAAACAAAAAAAAAAGTGTACTCAAAACATACCTCAGCATCTTCACCAAAGAATGTGTATTTATAAGCAGTCTGAATCATAAGAATCATCCCACTATGTCGTTTCTTTAGTTCTAAAACTTGCTGTTCGAGTGGTGTGTATTTCACTGTGGCATTATTACTGCTGGGGTCTGGATTCCTATTGATAAAAAAAAAATTGCAGGTACATATTTTTAAAACACTCACTCAAGCAATATAGCACCATTGATGAAAATAAAGTAAAATGCAACAACTCTCTCCCTTCACTAAATTGTTTTCAGGCTATAAGCTGCAGGAATGATGGGTTAAAATAACCATTGGAGATGTGATGTGTCCTTAATTGCAGGGTCATGTTACTGACCCATCAACCCTGATCACAGGACACAACTGGTTTCTAAAACATTGGTTTCCAGCCCATAACTGACACAGCTAATAGCCTGACAACAATTTAGTGAGATGTTCGCCAATGTAGCTTCAAGCCTCACACACTTTCTCCCCTGCATTTGCAGAATAACATATGTAAAGAAGTATACTGTAATGTAACCCTATGATTTGCATGTAATGTTTATGGCATATTATTACACATTTAGGCATTTTATGTCTGTTTCACTATAATAACTACTTTAATTCAAACTAAATTTGTTAGTGTTGGCTCATAATAAAAGCAGTAACTTGAATTTAATTCTTGTGCATATTGTTGGTCATTATAATCTCTGTGCTGCACAAAGCCTAAACTGAACTTCATCAATATTACTCAAATATGATGCAACATACAAAATCTAGCACATGATACAAGGCACACATCTCATTACCGTGTGTGATATTTATTTTAACACTATTTCTCAGTATAATATGTGTGTAACAGGATATAGGAAGAGATATTTTTAATGCTATACAATGTGAACAACTTAAAAGCAAAACATTTGTACATACAATGAAATATAAACTATCAATGTTAACATTTCAGTCTACTTTCCTACTGTGTAATTTTCTTCTGGAATTTAGAAAAACGCTGCTGCAGTTGAATGTAATATACTTCACCTGCTTTTGATTGTCACATTCCCAAACAATTAAATTTTCCCTGTTGACAACAGATCCATACATTCTGGTACTTCTGCCTATATTTTAACAATCACCAGTTATCAGTTCTTTGAAGTATTGAAGCTATTTAATTTCTGGGATGGGATTTATTATGTTCTTTTTCATACTCAGCTTTATTGTTTTACAAATACATTCTTTCCCACCCTATGATAGTATTTTATTTCACACTACAGAAATTTTTTTAATAAAACTGGAAGGGACAAGACCACTCAGCATACCAAACTTCAGATGTGGGAATATTAACAAGGATTTTATAACCTCGCTATACCTGAATGACAGACTATTTGATGCTTGCTTATCACCCTCTCCTTCACCACAAATCACAGCAGACTCCTGTCTTGCATCCAGTGTATCACATAGACTGTGTTCTTTTCTTATTTTTTTATTTTCAGCATTCTCTCTTGTGAAAGTGCCATCAAAGTCTATTTGTTCACCAGTGACACTGTGGAATGCTGAAAACCGTTTAATTTTTTCCACTGTTCTGGCAGAAATGGAGCATGCAATCTCTTTTGTATCTACAGTCTGCTGTATTGGCACTATGTCAATATCAGAAGAGGATTTCTGCCTCTTTGCAGGCAACGGCAAGTTGCTGTGGGCTTCTGACCCATCCTGCACTTTCTCATGCAGCTGTAAATGAAAGCAAGAACTATAAGTATACGCAACACCATACAACCAAGAGCAATAAACTATAAGAACAAAATCTGCACTTCATGATCAATATTATGCTACAAATGGAAATGCAAGATCTCCAGATAAAGTAACTGATTTTTAATTTCACTGGTTTAATAATTACAATTCCTTCCCCACAACACCAAAAATCATTATTTCCTATCAGAATATGTTACACTTGTCTCTCTGCATGTCATGAAGGCATATAAAGAAAGCACAGGTAGAGCCACACTTATTTTTCACCTTCGCACGAGGTGGACGAGAGTGGTCAGCTGTGCGCCCTGGCTGCTTTAACCCCAGAGAAAGACCGCATGCCCATATTCTAATATATACGTTTTTATTACATATTGTGTCCACAAATTAAAGCTTACCATGCAGTATCACAAACCACCCCAATTTCACACCAGCATGATATATGTAATGTTCATTGAAACATGGAGACTTCTGCATTTTCAACTCCAGTCCCAAGACTAAAAAAGCCATTTGCATTTTTCTCTGTCCTGCTGTCATTTTATATTCCAACATGACTGTATAAAATTATGCAGTGTCTACATGATCAAGTACCCTAGCATACCAGGAAGTACATTTCTGAAACTAAAGCAACTCGTAATGACAACAATGAGTCCACACCAGTCCAACTCTAATTTGAACCATCACAGTACATTATATTAAAATGTATTGTGGCAGTACTGTAAATGTTCCCTTGAAGACTGTCAAACTGAAACATGGAGGAAAGTTTGCTGTAAATAAAGAAGTGTACATTATTATGTTGCTCTATTAACGTAAAGTAAATTTCACCCTAATTCCTGTCATGAAGGCACAGATGTGTGGTAGAGGTATAGCTCTTCCTCTTCCTCAACCTTGACACTAAATGGGGATGGGTGGCGAACACCGCACCTTCGCCGCTTTACCTCCAGGAAAAAGCCACGTTACCCACTGTAGAGGAGGGCGGGTGGACCAGGGGGCCACTCTGGACGGGTGCAGAAAATTTTGCCCTCAACCGGGGTTCGAACCCCGAAACGCCCAATCCGTAGTGAGGCGCAACACCGACCATTCTATCCTGGCCACCATGATGTGCACCCTGCTGTTTTCAAAATACTTGTACGTAAATCACTCCTATACTATTCAGTCTAGTTTGCTAGGTGACAGGTATCTCATGATCATGACTTAAATAGGCTTAAAAGTCTGGGTTAGTTGGAAGAAATGGCTGTTATACGTGAATCTTTTTATTAACTGTATAAATCTAAAATCCTAACACGAACACAGGCTCCAGACAACCAAAAGTGTGATGAATACAAAAGAATATGCTTACTCCTATACGTGACTGTTCTTTAGATCTGGATGTTTTACTAAAAAAACTTGATACTATGCGCTGCCCATCGTTTAGTACGTTGCTGCCTCTTCTTTTTAATTTCGCAAACTTTGGTTTATGCATTACTCCCACGCTAACCTTGCATGGTACAATAGGAAAGCACTTCGCATTTGCAAACCTTCCTGTAGTTTGTAACCTCACTCTTACGAAGTATGCTCTGTGCTCTTACGGTTATAGATGATCTGTGCTCTTACCTTACCCTCAACCAGTGTAATCCATGACCTCTACGATAATCTGTGCCCTCGACACCAACTTGCATCACCGATTAACTAACTAGAAGAAGCATTTCGTTTCATTCTGATCACAAATGCCTTTCACCCATGGCTTGCCTTGGCTGGCGAAACCTGTTGTACGGACTTGGAATACATACATCTCCATCCTGCAATTGTTTCGTTACCAGACGAAGACTCTGCTCCAGATTTGTCGCATACCCCAAAAGCCGTACTACGTGCGAACTCCACTTTCTTCGCAAGCATCCACAGATACATCCGAATCGTTATTCCATTTATATATAATATCATACATACTAGATGGTTTATGCTTTCATGCAAGGGCTACACAACATTACGTATCAACATCGCAGTCGGCAGTACAGCACACTACTATTACACATCAACACCAGTCCCCATTTGGGCTTCGTCAATCATCCACGTACATGTATTACAGTGCAACAATGGGGAATGTAAAATGTAATTCATAAAACATTATATGAACGTACTTCTCTAAATGTATATGCACCACAAACGAAATGTTATGTAAACCTTAATCTCATGAATAATGAATTATATAATTGGCACCAGTTTCAGTGTTTCAAGTTGCCAGCTGTATTCAGCGCACATCTCAGTAACTCATAAAACTGTCTTCTACCAACTAAAGCTTTTTTTTTGCCTAACTTACTATTAAATTTACACACTTCACAAAATATGTTTAGTGCAGACATGCAAACAAGGCATACAGACTCTTTCTGAAACTGAATACTACACAGTGCCAACGTGAGATGCTGTGCAACAGCTTGTTCAAACTGCTCTACAGCAAGGAGCTCTGCAAAAACACAGGGCATACAGGACCGAGCACTGCTGAGCATGCAGCACCATTGTGCACTATGCAACAATACAGCCACAAGCAGGTTCCACACCCTATATATTCCACACAAAATTGTACTACGATAAGGACATCTTTTCTGATAGACAAGAATATGCTTTTGAAGTAATGCCTTTCAAAGAGCAGGTACATGGGGCAGGGCAGTTTTCCATACACAAATCATTACAGAAACCAATGTCACAGAGCAGAACACACAAAAAGTGAAAATCCCATTCCTCAGAAAAGGCAATTGCTTCCAGACAACACTACAAAAACAACCAAATGTCTGCACCATGGATATGCCCATGTACAAAAGGTATGAAGCTGTGCTTTAAGCATCAGCAGAAGATATTTTCCACCCCACCACCACAGTCACCAACCCAACCCTCTACAGCACAGAGAGCAGACCCATCACCCCAACAGCGAGACATGCACAGGTGGTTCAAGGAAGGGCGAGAAGATGTGCAAGACGATCCAAGAAGTGGGCAGCCAAAAACGCAAAGGACAGATGCAAATGTGAAGAGAGTATGAAACTTGGTGCGCTCGGATCGAAGATGAGGTGTGACAGTAATAGGAGAAGAATTGAATATGAATAGGGAAACAGTGTGACAATGTATAGGAAGATTTGGGAACGAGAAAAATTTCTGCAAAAATGGTGCCTCGCATCTTAACACATTACCAGAAACAATGTCAGCTTCACATTTCATCCGATCTTTTACGCAATGCCGAGATGTTTGATAGGGTCATTACCGGTGATTAAACGTGGTGTTTTCAATGACAAAACAACAGAGCATGCAGTGGAAAACAAGAATTCACCTCGGCCAAAAAAAAGCACGCATGTCTCCGTCACAGGTAAAGACCATGCTTGTGTGTTTCTTCGATCACAAGGGGATAGTTCACTATGAAATTCATTGCCCAAGGACAAACGGTAAATCAACAGTGTTATTTGGAAGTACTGACAAGGTTACGGAAATCTTTTCAGAGGAAAAGACCCGGACTCTGGCCTGATTTAAGTGGATTCTCCACCATGACAATGCCCCTGTGCATGATGCGTTAAGAGTTTGCAAGTTCCTGGCTAAGAACTCCACTACAAAAATGGACCATCCACCTTATTCACCTTAGCCCCCCGTGATGTTTGGCTTTTCCCAAAATTAAAAAATGCCCTGAAGGGACAAAGATTTGCTGACCTTTGTGACATCCAACGGAACGTGAAAACGTTACTGTGAGGTATTCCAGGAAATGATTTTCAAGACTGTTTCCGGCAGTGGCACCACCGTCTCACGAAGTGCGTAACTTCACAAGGAGAGTATTTCGAAGGCGACAGCAGCCGCTAGTGCAGAGGTAAACAAATTTTGCTTTCACAGGGCAATTCCGGGAATTAAACTGTCACACCATGTACAGCACGTCTTCACAATAAGGTGTATATTAAAAATAACATGCCACAAATATAACTTCAACACTTCGAGAAGAAAACATATGCATTAATTCATTTTCTATTTAGCCACTTCGTATGTGTGTGTGTGTGTGTATATATATACATACATACACACACACACACACTAATACATACAACTGAACCAATAAAAAGAAAGAGCTAAATTACAATTTTGGAAGTAAGTGACACTACACACATTCAGGAATTTGTAAATCTAAAATTTTATAGCACTGTTCCCAAACTATACACTGAAAAATTATTCTACCAGTCTAAACAAGTAAAGAAGTTATATTGAGCAACAGGGTTATCCACAGCCTACACCTGAGTTAGTCAAAAATATAAAATATGGATTTATTCAGAATACTGTCACTTACATACAAATAATTAGGGCATTAGAGGAAAGGTTCTTAGAATAAACATATGTTAAATCCGACAAACATATTTTAACTGATTTTGGTATATTTCACTCTGGCATCAGGCAAAATTTTTTCAAGCAAAAAGCTACAAGAATGCAAGAATGGTTACAGCCAAACAGTTTAAGTCCTCTCATGTAATATAATTACATCTATATCTTTGGAAGATGTATCAACATGAAGCCTTACTTCCTGATTTTTCCGGTTGATAAGAAACTGCAGACATTTTGTCAGTTCACCTGGCTGCAATATTAGTATTTGCCAACAAAACCACTCATACAGAATTTGTACACAAACACACACACACATTCGCATTTCAAGATCATTTTTTTCTCACTCTTAAACCAATATCATATATTAATTATCATAAATGACCTTAACCTTTACCTGCCCAGTTTCAATAACCAAAGCAATTTGTCACAGCCACAGTACAGTTTTGCACACCATTCCTGGCCAATTGGTTTTCAAGTATGCAGCATTTTACAAAATAAATTATATATGAACTGCAATTTCAAAGTTATAAGGTCCAAATCAGCACTAGACATTTTAGACAAAATCTGTTGATTGGTACACAAACTTATGGATAACAATTACATATAAACTTTTAAAAAACTAACTATTTTTACACTTATTACAACTTTTCTGTTCTGAGTGTGCCAGAAAATTCTGACTCTCATTGTACATCCAATGAAACTGGGTCACTTGTACAATTTATAATTTCAAACTAGAAGCCTCTAGCTGGAGCATTTATGACTAAATATGCTTTTATTGTACTTCTGAAGCTGGCTGAGTATTTCAAGAAACCGTTTCACTGGCAGCTCAGAAGAACGTGGTTTGTTTCCTTGTAAGTAGTTACAAAATACGAAGCCTTATAAACAGGACATACACGTCTCTGAACTTCAAGACACATACAACATGAAGACTGTATTTTGGAGCTTATATCTCTGACCAAGAATCTGGAAAAGAATTTGTATGGACTAAATATACAGTTACATCCTGTCATAGTATATAAATAAGGTCTACAAACAGGCCAAACAGATGGGGCATACAACAATACAACATGTACTGCAGTTCTAATGTTGATGACAGAATGTACTGCCAGAGAAAACTGAAGGGTGAAACAAACATCAGTATTTGTCAGCTCACTAGGAGAAAAGAAAACATCTCACAAAAGAAGAATGTTATAACAAATATTCATTTTCTACATTTCCTGCAGCACACTAACGAAACCTTCAGAAACCAGCATACAGGTCAGTGGACCACATGGAACTACAACTTAAGACAAGCTTATGGTCTTGTAAGGTGGCAAATGCTAAGCCACTTTCACAAGTTCATATTTAAAATTCATTCTTGGCACAACCTGCATATAACTAACACATAAGTGTGTTCTTCAGCCCAGAAGCTTCATTTACAAAGTAATTTTAATTTCAATTACGGCTGGTAGTAGCACCTAGATCTACAGATGTCAGGCAAACTTCATTCTAGTTTCTGCAGTTCCCATATAATACCCATAATTTACATACAATCACATTAGACTTCAGTTCTTCCAAAAGTGGCCCACTGCCTTACTCGTCACTTCACGGCATATGCGATATCTGTTCTGGCTCAAAGGTCATTGGTTCAGTGTAAAAAAATACATACTGTACATACCACACATCCCATTTACATCTACAACTGCTATTTGAAACATATTTCAACATGAACTAATATTTAAAAATACATGACAAATAATTTGGAACAGAATGATTAACCACAAGGACAATGAAGCACATTTCTGCAGTCAACATAACCTACTTGCTGTATTTCATAAACAGTTACATAACACATTAAGGAAGTTGTGTGGACGGCAGAAAACATGTTGCATTATATTGTAGTTACATTTAACACAACAATACACCATATTCAACTGTGGGTTTCAATTTGCAACAAACAGCAAGTGGGGGGAGGCACAAACATCAGACTTTACAACTGTGCACAATATCACCCCGAAAATAATGTTTCCTGTACTTAAAATACACATTTTTAATTAATACAAACATCACCTTTACAAAATATTATTTAAAAAAATACTGTTATACCAGATTTCAGCATTATATTGGGTCTACTTCAAGTCAATAGAGACTCCACCGGCAATTACAGGAATGGACCAAAAAATGGTCTTTGTATAGTCTTCACACCAAATTATAATAATTGGTCACCTGCTCAAAAGTTCTTACTGAGAGAAAATAAATTATCTGTCCACTCTTGATGTCTGTATCCATTTCTGACTCCAAGAATATTAGTGCAGTATACTGCCGCTAAATGTTCATTTCTGACCGAATGTTCTTAAAGCATATGTTATGATGGCCAACTTCTCACAGTAAGAAGTGAAAGCTGAGAAAGACAGAAGACAAAGGCACTTAAATTATGTCTCCAGTACAATACCAGTATGCAGCCTGGGGTAGCATAGTGGTTAAGGCACTACGCTACTAGTTGGAAGGTCCCGGGATCGATCCGCGATGGTGTCACTGGGGATTTTTTCCATGGTTCCCCCCGACGCAACCATGTGCCCTGGGGTTGACTCAGCCCCTGAAAATGAGCACCAGGGATTTCTCCTGGGGTAAAGGCGGCCTGTGCGTATGGCTGACGACCTCCCACCCTCGTAGTGCCGAACGTCTAGAAAATCTGGGACCTTAACCTACCCGGAACCCCTTGGGCCACCTTGGCCTGTCGCGGGGCTCCTTTACTTTACTTTACGATACCAGGATAATATAAAATTTACAGCTGCTGAACGTGTAAATAGAAAAAATTCAGGACTTTACATAATTAATTACAAGTACACCTGTTACTTACAACTGGAACATCACATTTCAAAACCAAATCACTCAGCTCCAAGTAATCAATGACATGAAACACACATACCATACAGTTTACGCCAGTAGCATCATGATTAAAAGAACATGAGCATAGATGAGTCTGTCTCATCACATAATTAACATTTATAACGTCTAGGACAAATGCATATACATGTGAAATTAATTACATTCACAATAACTGACAGTCACAAACAAAATTACTACTTTTTGTAAGCAGAAAAACTCTAGTTGCAAACAATTTCACACTGTAATTACAGTTTATGGAAATAGTGGCATTTAAAATACAAAAATTACTGTACCTTCATGCTGGAGGTAAACATTATCCATCAACAAAGAAAATAAAATTTTTATCATATGAGAGTAGAAAACGTTGTTACTTTGTACACTTTAAAATTTCCCCTGCAACCTTGTGAATAAGAACAAAATTACAAGACTTTGTGGATTGAAAGAAAACCACTTAAGTTGACTTTAAACACTTACAGATTTTAATTTAAGAAACCAATATTAGCAACATACTAGTACCATTCATATGAAGCTTCCAAAATGCGAGGCAGAAACATGGTATGGATACATAGGTAATGCATCTAATATTAAATTCATGTTCCCTCTTCAGGAATATGTCATCCATTAATTTGGGCAGACCCATACAATATTATAGTGCAGTAATATGTGGAACTAAACACATGTTAATATCGTAACTGCTGAAAGGTCACAGCAATGCATTAAAAACATCATGCCCAAAGCACCAAATAAATACGTAAATAGTATTTCTTACTAAACAAACCTCCCAAAGCACCAAAGAAATATGTAAATAGTGTTTCTTATTAAACAAACCTGTGTACATATTGCTGATACTAGTCAATGACAATACCCCTCTCACAGCAATGCAAAACCAATCAAAATTACTTTTCATTCCACCAACTCAATTATCTTTGTAAAAAATCCTTCTTGCTTTCAATATTAGTTACATGTTTCAGATTTTTAGTAAATCCATCTTGAGACTAGCCACTACAAAAATGTAAAAAGATTAAAAAAGCAACCTTATATCATGTGTTAAAATCAATGTGGCAGTGAGATCTCACACCTTGCAAAATTTTGTAAGTTGTCAGCACGAGGATGGCTTATGCAGCTAACAGTGCAAATAAGAATAACTGTTTACCAGTAAAGCCATTCTGATGGAATAAAAAACACCTTTGATTTAGCTGAGGAAGCACAACAGCAAGATAACATAAAACTAGTTCATTAAGGCACTAAATAAGTATGACATAGCAGATCTGACTTGTTGCATACAAAAAGCAGATACATAAATCCAGGTCAACATATAAAGACTACTATAACTTCAGTCAGGTTTTCACCTCCACACAGTAAATAGCACTGGTAACAGTGACTGTGAGGTAGTAGCAATGCTGATGTAAATAAGGTGGTGAATCAGAAATCTGAGATTCTCACAGTACTGAGTTATCCACATTATGGTCATCTGGTATGTAACACCATGCAGTCCAGCAGTAGACAGGCAACAGTGTTTCAGAGGAACATGTTGCCTCAATCATCAAAGTAGAATGAACAAAAGAGGCAGCAGGTTCCTCCAGGAGGGCAGTGTCTATTAGATTAAGTAGTATCATATCCCAGAAGACTACAGACTTGAAGCAATTAAATGTTTATCTGAAAATAGGTACAGCATTCAACATTTACCTTACGATAGCCAAATCTTTTGCACAAGATAACAAATTCAACATCTGCTTCATCCATTTAAACTAACTCCATGCTGCAGTGTCCTTCTCGAAAAGTTAAGAGACCAACCAGTAGTTCTTACCTACTTTACCTATATAAAATATTCACAAAGCAATTAATATCAACAACCTCAGAAAAAACAGATATATGTTTACAGTTAAAATATGACAAGATAATAGGAACTCAGACATATGAAGCACTGGCCACTGCAAATTCAAACACATGTAATCTGATTTGATGTGATTTTGAATGTGCATTGTCGTTAATATGTGGAAATAAAATGCCAACTAGATGCAACAGAGGTTTTTATTGCAGATCTTATTGCTTGCTCTACATGTTTCGGGCACCACTATGCCCA
>JGI20166J26741_11157782_pt1 | contig 14259 bp, 13 predicted proteins | sample TergutCu122P5_FD_26741 | JGI IMG/M metagenome (IMG submission 26741)
AGATGAGTACTTGATACTCGAAACATGTAGAGGAGAGTAATAATATTTGACGAATAAATAATATTCAGTGCATCACGTTGGTAGTTTTGTATGGTCAATCATAAGTACGCCTAGACCTCTCCTGATGGGAAGACTCACAACCAGATTGATCACATATTGATAGATAGGAGATGGCATTCGAGTATACTAGATGTTTACATAGTTTCAGGGGTAGCTGAGAGTGATACTGATCACTATCTAGTGGTTGCAAAAGTTAGGGAAAGTTTGGCAGTAAATAAAGAAACAGCACAGAAGTTTGATGGGGAAAGATTTAATCTCAAGAAGCTAAATGAGCTGGAGGTTAGGAACCAGTATCAGATTCAGATTACAAACAGGTTTGCAGCTTTGGAGAACTTAAGTGATGGTGAGGACATCAATAAGGCTTGGGAGAACATTAAAGAGAATATCGGAATCTCAGCTAAAGGGAGTCTAGGTATGCATGAATTGAAACAGCATAAGCCATGGTTTGAGGAAGAATATTTAGGTTTTTAGATCAAAGGAAGCAGGCTAAAACACAGTGAGTACAGGATCGAAGCCAAAGCAATGTAGATAGTCTAAATAATGTAAGACATGAAGCTAGCAGACATTTCAGGGGGGGAAGGAATATCTGAAAGCTAAAATTGAGAAACTTGAAACTAACAGTAAGATAAAAAATATTAGGGACTTCTACAGGGGTGTAAATGACTTTAAGAAAGGTTACCAGCCTAGAACTAACATAGTACAGGATGAGAAGAGTAATTTGGTTGCAGACTCCCTCAGTATTTTGGCTAGGTGGAGGAACCATTTCTCGTAGCTTTTGAATATATATGGAGTTAATGATGTTAGGCAGTCAGAAATACACACAGCAGAACCACTAGTACCTGAGCCAAGTGCCTTTGAGGTTGAGTTAGCTATTGAAGAGCTAAAAAGTCACAAATTACCAGGTATTGATCAAATTCCATCAGAATTGATTAAGGCAGTGGGTAAAACAATTCACTCTGAGATCCATAAACTTATTATTTCTGTTTGGAATAAGGAGGAATTGTCTGAGGAGTGGAAGGAGTCGATCATTGTATCTATCTATAATAAGGGCGATAAAATAGATTGCAGTAATTATAGGGGCATTTGCGAACTACGTACAAAATTTTATCCAACATCCTGTTGTCAAGGTTAACTCCATATGCAGAGGAAATTATTGGGGATCATCATTGTGGATTTTGATGCAACAGGTCAACTACTGATCATATATTCTGCATTCGTCAAATACTGGAGAAAGAATGGGAATACAACGAAGCAGTGCATCAGCTCTTTATAGACTTCAAGAAAGCTTCCATTGAGTTGGGTATCCCATGAAACTGGTAAGGCATATAAATATGTGTCTGACTGAAACGTATAGCAGAGTCTGGGTAGGCAAGAATTTGTCTGACATGTTGCATATTAGGAATGGTTTGAAAAAAGGGGATGCTTTATCACCATTGCTTTTCAACTTTGCTTTAGATTACACCATTAGGAGGGTGCAGATAAACCAGGATGGCTTGAAATTAAATCAGCTTCTGATTTATGCTGATTATGTTAATAAATTGGGATGAAGCATACATACTATACAGGAAAATGCAGAAGTTTTGGTAGTGGCTAGTAAGGAGACTGGACTAGACATAAATGCTGATAAAACTAAGTACATCGTCATGTCTCGAGATCAGAATGCAGGACGTAGTGACAGTGTAAAGATTGATAATAATTCCTTTGAAAGGGTGGAAGTGTTCACATATTTGGAAACAAACCTTAACAAATCAAAATTCTGTTGAAGAAGAAATGAAGAGCAGGTTGAAGCCAGGGAATGCTTGCTGTCATTCGGTGCAGAATCTTTTGTCTTCCAGGTTGCTATCCAAAAATTAGAGATATAGAGAAATATAATTTTGCCTATTGTTTTGTATGGGTGTGAAACTTTGTCACTCACATTGAGGAAGGAATGTAGGCTGAGGGTGTTTGAGAGTAGGGTGTTGAGGAGAATATTTGGGCCTAAGATAGATGAGGTAAAGGGAGTGGAGGAAACTACATAATGAGGAGCGTAATGATCTGTACTCACCTAATACTGTCCAGGTGATAAAATCAAGAAGAATGAGATGGGTGGGGCATGTAGTGCATATGGGGGAGAGGAGAGGCATATACAGGGTTTTGGTGCGGAAACCTGAGGGAAAGAGACCACTTGGGGGACCCAGGCATAGATGGGAGGATGATATTAAGATGGATCTTCAGGAAGTGGGATGTGGAGGTATGGACTAGATCGAGCCGGCTCAGGATAGGGACAGATGGCGAGCGCTTGTGAATGTGGTAATGAACCTTTGGGTTCTATAAAATGCAGGGAATTTCTTGACTAGCTGAAAACCGGTTAGCTTCTCAAGAAGGACTCTGCTCCATAGAGTAAGTAAGTAAAGTAAGGATCTAAACTGGATTCACGTGGTGAGGGATAGGGCCCGGTAATGAAATATGTGAACACAAAAGCAAACCTTCCAGTTCCATGTGAAATGGTTAATTTTTTGATGCCCTAGGACATTGTCTCCAGAGGATTGTATGTTATGTTACAGATGGCTCGGTTGTTTTATCATCATCCTCAGTTTGCAATTCTGGATGAGTGTACGTCTGCTGTAAGTGTAGATGTTGAAGGCAGCATGTATCGCTATTGCCGGGAAGTTGGTATTACCCTGTTCACTGTCAGCCATAGACGTTCACTCTGGAAACATCATGAGGTAATTACATCATATACCAGAAAGTGTAAATATTCCTTATATGCCATAAGTTCATTGCACAATTTACCTTGGTGTGACACTGACTCTACATATATATCCAACAAGAATAGAACAAATATTGGAGCCAGGGTACCATAGTTGTTACAGTATCTAGGCTTTGGGCTGGACAACTGAAGAATCATGTTTCTATTCATGGCAGTTGCAGTGTCCACAATGTGGACATTCCGAAGCATCCAATCTATGCCACATAACACCAGTATCCATAACATGGTTCTGTATATGTATCATTTTATATCTGTGCTTTCAAGTGGATTTTCTGTTCCAATCTGAATTTTATCACAGCTCATACCCCACAGATCCCATGACACCAATTAGTCCTGAAAGTGTTGAATTACTGTTGCAGTACTATCTTCAGATGGATGGACGTGGGTCAGTTCAGTTCAAGCCCATTGAATCTGACACAGAAGAATTTGGATCATGAAAGTAATTGGGTACTATGGATAAATAATTTGTATAAATATTTTGTCTCACTCTGAAATGTTAGGATTTATTTTATGGAAAGGAAGAGAAGACTTAACATGTCATAGAATACTGTGGAACGTCTGTTATCAACTACTTCACATTTTTAGTAATGGAACTTGGGACCTCTTTTTAATTATTGTATATACTCTTTAATTATTACAGATTCTGGATAATAATATTGAGATAACCCTGAAAAATTATGCTAACTGAGCTAGTTAGCTCAGTTTAATATTTTATACTGTTTTGTACTGTATACTGTATAATATGGAAATTGTTTAAGAACTTGGAAGTGGGTGTATAATAAGTGTACATTAGGTTATCACATATGGGAAAAATTCACCTTAATCATGGAAAAGATGATGTAGGATGTTTTTTAATTATATACAGGAACTAGTATGATCATGTTATCTTAAAATGAAACTAAGAAGTTCCTACAAATATGTGGTTGTAGTGAAAAGAGGAAGCATATGGAAAGCAACCGAGATAGGTAGTATTGCAGATTCAAGTCTTCTGAATATGACACGGTGTGGATTGATAAATAGTTAGAGTGGAGTCACAATTATCAGACCTTCGGTTACCTGATGATATTCCCTTTTATTCAACATGTCAGAATGCTGTACTATATTTATCAACATTAATTTTGCAGTGACCAAGTGAGTGTGTAATGGAGAGTGCAGTTGTGCTTGTAGTTTGTCATTGGACATTACTAATTTTGCATAAAGTTGTGATTTTTTAAATTAACATGTAAAGTGGAAAGAGAAAGAACAGTGTTGTTACCATAGAACAGAAACTTTTAGTATTACAGTGAGAGACAAAGGCAGAATTATGCAGTGGGTGAAAGTAAGACTGGTATTGAGCCAGTATTTCAAAGGACGGCCTGAAAGAAAAGAAAGGCAAAGTAAAAAGGACAGAAGGGAAATAAAAATGAAAAGAAAGAGAAGAACACAACATTCAAGACAAATGAAAGAGGAGGAAAGTGTGTATGTGAAGAAGTGAGCGAAGCTTTGTGTGGATGAACCCAGCAAGTTTTGAAGTTGGTTTTGTGTGGAATTGTTCCGTCAGTACCAAGTATCGTAGGATCAATAAAAAAAAAAGAAAATGGAGAGTAGAACTATTCTTATCCTTAATAATGCACCTTCTCAGCCAAATACAAAGGCAGTAAAGTGTATGAAAATAAGGAGTATTTTTCTACCATGATGTGCCACCTGATTGTGTCAGTCTGCATACCAAGATACTGAACGGTGAATAAAAATGTGGGATTGACTTGTTTCATTACTTACAGGAGTTACTGTATGAGGGAAATGTTAGAAAATGTTAGAAAATACAAAAAATGTAAACCTGAATGATGATGATCATTGGACAACCCAAGCCATAAATGAGGATGAGCAAGAAACACTGGTGAAGTCATGGAGAAATTACTTGGAAAAAAAGAAAGACAGATTGAAAATAAACTGACAGAGGAAACAATACAAGAAAATTTAAAAAGTCTTGCTTCTGTTTTGAAACCTATTTCAGACTGTGGAAGTATTAATAAGAGTATGTTCTGTACAGCACTATCATTCATATTTCTGCAGTCTGGAATAGGTCTGAGAGCAGAAGCAAGAAGATGAAGACAGAAAACAGCAACTCAGAGATAACATAGTAGATCTTGTATGAGTCATGCTGTTTGTACTATTTAGAAGATGACAGTGAGTGAACAGAGTTTGTTGATAGATTGAGTCGTAGTGTTATACTGCAGGCTACTGAGGTGGCACTTCCTTCCTGTGAACATCAGAGTGTAGCAACTGCTACAGATAGATGTACTACTGCTGAGGCGCAAGGAAAATCAAGGAGCCTTAGAAACAAATACCCATTACTCATCTTTTCGTAACAAGTGAATGTTGTATGCTTTCTTTTGGGTTGTTCCCCAGCGTCTGAATTTTAAATGCTGACATTTCGGAACACTCTGTCTGTTCCATCTTCATAGGCAGGTAGGTGCATGTAGAATGAACTTGGCTGGGGGCATGTTTGGGGTATGACCCTAAACAAATCGTGGAAACCGCTTCTACGCAAACTTAAGGAAGGGAGACAGCCACCTAAAACACAATAGTTTGACTTCTACCAGTCCCTGCCCACCCCTACTCGTCCTATCTCCTTCACACATCCGCCCTTCAGCCTCAGTGTAAGCCAGGACCCTTCACAGCTTGTTTCTGTACTCTGACCTGCCCCCACTCGGTCCCCCTCCATCCTAATGGCTCAGACCATCTTCGAGACAAACCTTTTCCCGTATAATACCCCAAACATGCCCCCAGCCGAGTTCATTCTACACGCACCTACCTGCCTATGAAGATGGAACAGACAGAGTGTTCCAAAACGTCGGCATTTAAACTTCAGACGCCGAGGAATAACCCAAAAGAAAGCATACAACAATTGGGACTCTGTTATACTTAATGTACTCTTCCTCTTGTACTCTGAAAATAGAGGTGGGAGGCACCTGTGAAGCATCAGTAACTGTTGAAATATGGATGTGGCATCACATTGCAGAAGACTTGAATTTCCATCACCACTACTGTTAGAATTCAAAATCTCAGAGTAGTGTTTATTTTAGGAGTGCATTTGTTTCTTTGTTTATTTGTTCTATCAGTATTTAACATAAGAGTTACTGCAACTGCTCTGTGTTGGTTTGTATGCATGCCTAAGTTTTGTTATGCCAAGAATTTCTTGCATGCAGACGAGTGGCAGGCTTTTATGGTGGTTTTGCAGCCATTTAGATCAAGCAGTAAAGTTTGCCCAGTGTGTTTACTCTTTCAATCAACTACCATTGGGCCACACACTAGAAAGCTGGAGTGAGATAAGGTGTTAACACTAGCCACAAAACTGTTTTTTTTTTGTCCTGTCTGCCAGTCTGAATAATAAGTGTCAGAAAATGTCATTATGTAATGGATAAAAGAAACAGTAGCAGCTGAGTCATGAGGAAACTACACATAATGTTTTTAATCATTACCATTGGTATACCTTCCAGGTATAAGTAACTTCCTGTTCTTATATGTTGCTAACACTGCAGTTGCAGCAATGTTTGTAGGAACTTTTTGTTTGATTTTAGTTGTCAGATGCAATCCTTAACATTGATTGTTATTTTATTATGAATAACTCTTTATTTGCACTTGAGAAAATAATGGTGATATGAGAATTGGGAGTAAAAAATTAACTTAATATATTTAATAATGTTAATATGTTTACAGGAATAGGGGAGACTACTACTACACCAGTACACATACTGTTCCCACATTATAAAATTTTATTTCGATATTTTTTTAACCTGAGATAAAAAAACTGGTCATCTGTCTGATGTATGGTTTCATGTGGTGTTATGTGACAGGCCTGTAGCACCTGGAGTGTGAAGCTTGCTCCTTTCTTGTGCCAAGATTAAAATGCATGGAGCTTTAGCCCTAATTCATCACTGTGATGCTCAGGTGCAGAGACTACTTGACTGTCACTTTTTACCACAATACTTACGCTGTTCTTACAATTTCATAGAGTAAATTGTGTTTGAGAATGGATGTTAGCTGAAATGCAGGAAAGCGGGTGACTTGTCTGTTTTGTGCCTGAAGGTGTAGGGTTCTGCATTAGGTCAGGTGATATAAGGTTTTCTCTAAGTTGAACACATTCCATGTTAAAAACAGAATGGTGGACCCTGAATAGCCATTGGCAGTGGGTTCCTTAAAACTCAGGTGAACAAGGAAATGACAAATTTGGAGCAATAGTCTCGTCTTATAATATCCATACTAAGCAAGGCATGAACTTGAGTACCAATCTCATTTTTTTTGAGAAACAAACATCAGTAAAGAATAATTTAATAATATTTTCATGGATTTGTGTACACACTATGCATTATTATGTACTCCATGGACGGTGTTTCATCTTCCTTCTACACTCCTGGAGATACTCTCTGTCTGCTCAGAAAAGGAATCTTTTTTGTATTGTAACCTTCTTCCTGTCATTCAGGACTTCCTATTAATAACTCAAAATTATCTTTCAAGTCCCTAATGACCTTCAAGGATCTCATTCCATTTGGGTCCCCATCTGAGAGCCCTTTCCTTGCCTAACAGTGCATGAAAAAATCCATCAGTATGAAAGTTGATTTGATAGAGTTCCCCTTGTACAGTCTGAGGTAGTGGGTAATGTCTGCTGGCAATACAGTGCCTTAATTCTGCTGTATTTGTATAGGCACACCATTAACTTCGTCTTTCCTGTCATTCCTGCATCTGTCCCTACATTGGTTGTATTTGAAAATGAACCTGCTATGCTTATGCAGCCTTTGGCTTTCAAGTTTGTCCTCTATCCCATTCTCACATTTCCCAAAACTTTCTTTGTCCATTTAGTCTTAACATGCCCTTGAATGTACTTGCACCACATGACAAGACTTTCTGCTTGTGTGACACCTAATTATTGCTTTTATGGTTCCTGTAATCATGTGCACCATAATTCCTGTATTCTTCCATGTTTCTGCTTCAATCCCATGTCCAGAATGTATTATTCCTCTATTAATGCCTTGGTTTTCAAACTGAATCCTCTATCAGACCTCTTCTTCATATTTCTGTGGTTTCTGAACACGCCATTGGTGTGCGTCAGCTGTTTATCCTGTGTAACATTAATTTTCTCTGTTTAACAGACAAAATTGTGTGCTGTCTTCACACACACACACACACACACACACACACACACACACTGTCTATGTCTGCACTGACAATTGTTTCAGTTCCTTGTATAGCTTAATAAGGCCCTAATAACTCATTCTTTAGGCACGTTCACAAACTTGTGAAAAGTAACTGTTAGCTTTGTCGTGTCTGTCTGTGTCCGTCCTTGCTTCCATCTGTCCACATGGAACAGCACTGCTCCCACTAGATGGACTTTCATGAAATTTTATGTTACAGTAGTTTTAAAAAATTATGAAGAAAATTCAAGTGTCATTAAAATCTGAATAACAGGTACTCTACATGAAAACCAGTACACATTTTTGAGAACATCTCATACAGTTCTTAGAAGGAGAAGTATTTCAGACGAGTTTTAGAGTAAATCGAAACACATGTTTTATTTACAATAACTTTTCTATAATCATTCCTTTTTAAGATAATGTGGAAAAATATAGTAGAGACAGGCAGGCCGCAGGTGACAATATGGCACATGCACATTTAATGCTGGATACCTAAGTCTACAAATACACGCTCAGAATATGTATTACTGATTTTCCACTGCAACAGTGGTTGCGTGAATGCACCTCAAATGTTACGTTATACATACATTGCATGTCTTATTTATTAGCTATAGTTATACTTGCATATATAAATGTTATTCCATTCTATGACTGATACTGACTGCTCATTTCCCAGCTTAAAAATCTTTAGTTTTGTTTCCAAATTTGGGACTGTTCTTGCCATTGTAGCTTTCTCATTTCATTTTACATACTTGGGGGGTTTTTTTTTTGTGTGTGTGAAAATTTTAAGTGAATAAGACACAGAATCAAGAGAGAACTGATGTGAGATATGGCTTTGATGAAGACTAGGAAGTGGTGACATGACAGACACAGAATCTAATGATGGAAGTGGAAACAGTGGTGCCAAATATATAGTGGATGATAGGTGTGAGAAACAACTAATTTTATTAGTCTATAGATATCAAGGAGCCACTGTAAGATGTATCATTTTGTAACAAGTCATTGTGTATGATCAATCAAAAGATATATATTAACATTTTAAGCTAACCACTAGAAGCATGTCACAAAGTTGGTATTGCAGTGTAAACAGAAATGGTTGTGTGCTCCATACCTCAGTGTGGAAACAATTGAAACATGCAGCCACTGCTTTCAGTGAGAGAGTTTGTAAACAGTTTTGTGTATGAAGGATGTATTTTGAAAATTTTGGAATGTGATTGACTTTTACGTTTTCACTTTTTGCTGGGCTGAATAATACACCAACACTTGTGAGAATGTGCAATATATATTTATATATATTTTAATATTATTTTATTTTGTTAAAAGGGTTAATATGGAAAATACAGTATCTACAAGGTTTGTATGTTATTGTCAGTTATAAACCATGAAATTCTTTTCCAGAGACTGTTGAAATTAATTGAATATGTGAATGTGCCAAAGCTGCTTTCTAAAGCAGGTAATGCTTGTGCCTTAGAGTACAGTTTTTATCACTGTGGAATGCTGTAATTCTTAGCTCAGCATATGTTCTATAAATAGACATGTGATAGAATACACTACTTCATGTATGAATTGTGCTGCTGCTAGCATGTACTTCTTTCATTGTCTGTAGATAGAGCCTGTTGAGCCATTTCGTGCTTGGAATTGGGCTGTAGCTTGTGTGATTGTTGGGTAATGTCTTGTTAGGTAAAATGTAAAACAATCCCTGGACAGGCCTGTAGGGCTCCAGGGGGTTGAGGCTCCCAGAATTTCGAGACAGTGGGCACATTAAGGTGGTAAGGTTGTCAACCCTGTGCACCGGTCACCTTTATTCCCCAGGAGATGTGCTTGGTCCTCATTTCTGTAAGAGCATGAGTCCGCCAGAAGGATTAAGTCAACGAAAAATTCCAATTACACCATTGGGAATCGAACCGGTAATCTTCCGGCTTGTAGTGCAGTGCCTTAACGTGCTTGTAGCTTTCTATTGGCTTAGACCAGGGGTCTCAGAAGGGCCAAACCAATGAAATGAAACCAGCTTTCATTTCTCTATTTCATTTTCAGTTCAGTTTTATATGCTTATATTTACAAAGCTGAATACATTGACCATGCATAAAGACCATGTAGGTTTATTGTTTTAATAGCACAACTTGTAACGGTTTTACTGAAGCAAAAGTAATTATAATAACAAAGTAGCTGTGTTAGATTGCATTATTTATTCTACAAGTATTTGTTACTAATCCAAGAAGGGCTGTCATGCAGGAAGATAGGATCACATCCCATAAAACTTTAATCTTTGGTAAGTATGTAAATTGAAATTAAACACCATTAACAACACAGCATAATGACGAAACAAAACAGTATTACAATCACAGATCATCTAGTATAGATTACAGTTATTAAACTTAAGTTATTTCAGTATTAATTCCTTGTTAGCGCACGTTACTTTCGCGGGATAGTAAACCTTGTAGAGGTTTGAGGCAAGGGACAGAATTAATTTATATTTTAAAAAGATCTTGGACACCCTGCCAAACCACATTATGCAAATGGAGTGGACATTTTTGAAGAGGATTAACTTATCTTCCCCTTATCTGGTTTCGAGCCCTGGTTCATCCAGTATGTAGTCTAGATGATGGCAAACTGCATAGTCACCACCAAGAGCACTTCAGATTTGTCACATAACATTATATGTTTGTTGTTGATTTTGCTATATCATTGTAACCTTTTATCCCTCACCCACCTTCTTTATCTCTCTTTTCTCTTCATTCATGTACAGCCCAGACTTCCCACACAGCTTCTTAATTAGCATGACGGTACTTACAAATTGCCTAGACTAACAGTCTCATTGCCTCAATAAGCATGATATAAGTTGACATGTGCATATAGTAAGCATACAAAATTTATCTTTCTCTTTAATAAATAAATTCTAGGATGTATTCATACTTTTCATTTTGTACTGTAGAGTGATTTTAACAGAAGTTGTATTAGATGCTAGTTGGTCTAGGCTGATCTAAGTTGCTGTATACGTAAATACAGAAACAAATGTATCGAACTGGTATGTTTATTTTTCGTTGGACAGTAGGATGAAATCGTATAAACAGGTGTTAATAAATGCTTTAGAAATTTGTCAAAACTCAAATACCTTAAAACAATTTTAATGCATCAAAATCGTATGACAAAGAAGTTCAGAGCAGATTTGATTTGTGGAATGCCTAGTAACATTCAGTTCATAAACCTCTGTCTTCCCATTTGCTGTCTTAAAACATGAATATTAAAACTTCATAAAAATGTCATTTTACATGTATTTTTGTTTGGGTATAAAATATGTCCTGTTACACTGAAGAAAGAGAATATTTGGCTTGAAGTGGGTAGAAGCGACAGCAGGTTGCAAGAATTTGCTTAACTTGGAGCTTTGTATCTTTTTGGGATGATCCAATCAAGGAGTATAAATAGAGTGTGGGGGAACAAAGCACATATAAATGAGCTCAGAAATGCATAAAACTTTCCGTTGGAAAACCTGAAGATATCGGAACTGTAAGAAGACCAGATAATAGAAATAGGATGGGAAGGAAACTTTCAAGTTTCATGAATGGTTGGGAATTCCTTAGTCACTCAAGAAGAACTCTGCTCCATGGAGTTAGGGCAAGTATGGACACCCTGTCTGGAATCAGATAACGTAATTTTAAAGCTGGAGCAACACGTTTAGCCGTAACAGTGGTATTTATCTACCAAACGTAAGGCATTAAATCCTAGACGAGAATACACACTCCTCAAATGGACAGTATTTGAGGTGAACTGAGGACATGACAGCATAAAAAGCACCATCTGTTACAGGTTAGTATACCAATTTATTTTCTGCAGAATTACTGTGAAGGCATTATGCTGGCAGTTTGGTGTATGCAGAATGTATAAACAAAGGAGTCTATTAGAGGTTAATTAAATATCAGGTAGCCTTATTTGTGTCCGTCTTTGTTCTACAGGGGTGTTGATAAGTCCTTAGCCCAACCTACTTCCTGATGTATTTTGTTTGATGGTTAGAATAATAATAATTTATTTATCATTCCAGAGATCCACCAGAGTGGATATAGAACTTGTCAGTAGATTACAATAAACATGTACAAAATGAGTGTCAACAATAAGATACATATAAGAATGTACTGTGATTATAATACATAACTAAAACAAAATCAAGCTTATACAAGGAAATATAATCAGTTTAGAATTTACGATCACTGAGTACATATATAACTAGATAAAACTTACAACAATTCTGGGGTGCTTATCTGATGCATATCAAAAGATCTTAAATCATTACACCACTATATTTAAATTTTGTAATATAGTCCTTAATTAACAATTGACTAAAGTATTCTTCCAAGGTGTAAAAGGAATAAGTGTACAAAAATTTTTTTCAAAGCAATTTTAATTTTTTTTGGGGTACCAGCAACATTCTTAATCTCCGAAGGTAAATTATTAAAAATTTTTATCCCTGAATAATAAGCTCCTTTCTGATAAATGGTTATGTTTGCTTGAGGAAGGTATGAATTATTTCTTTATCTAGTATCCAAATTGTAATTTTCAATGTTTGTTAGAAAGTGTTTTATTTTGAACTACAAGCATTAATAAAGATAACATATATTGAGATTTCAAAGGCAAAATTTGAAATTTCTTAAATAAACCTCTACATGAAACTCTATTTGTTTGATGCTTGTCTTATATATATAAATAGTACTAATATTCCTCCAGTTATGATAATAAATAGGATATATGAACATCAAAATTTTCTGTCACTGTAGCTTGTTTCCTTCCTGGTCGGGCTAAGGACTTAGAAGCACCCCTGTACTTCCATTTCAAATACCGGTTCTCTAGATTATATGTGCCATCCAGCATAACTTGTAGGTTGATCCACAAGAAGAGAAGCAATGGAACATCGATGATGACGGAGACAGCAATGATGGTGATGATTTACTAGGACGAAACAAAGTTAACTAATCAGGAAACACAGCACATTAGGATTAATATTACATTAGCTGACAATACAAAAAAATGTACGTAATTTATATAGCGGTCTCCAGAATCAAAAATGTGGAAATTGTATGTTACATGTTTAGAAGTACATCAAATTGGCATATATAGTCAGTCGGCAATGACATTGGAGTACATGATGATAGTATTCACCAGTAGTGTGTTCAGCAACTGGATATCATTTGTCTTTCTTTTCGTACAATAAATGTTTAATGTTGGGCCGACTGAACTGATGCCAATCTGTTCAAAGAATATTAATTCAAAAGTATCGTCCTATCTTATCGATTCAGCGTGTATTGTCATTTGTTTAGTTCATATATCGTCCGATAGATGCTGCAGAGTTCATGGATTTTATAGTTTTTTTTTTACATATACCAATCCCGGGGCCGGGTTTAGGCTGTTGCTGCTAGCTCTGATCCGTGGTTGCTGTAGCAGCCATTCGCCGCCGTACCCGCAATCAGTTGCGAAGTGGAAGTCGCTGTGAGTGGATGTGTGTGGAAGTAGTAGTGTTCGTGGCGAGCAATTTAATTTCCGTAACCGTTCAGTATTGCTGTGAGTGGTAGTGTGCTTAGGTGAAGCCAGCAATATGGATACTGGCGGTGGAAATGCTGGATCATCAGATGCTGCAAAAACAAATCCAAATTCTACTTCTGAAACTTCTCAGCATTCGGGGTGTGGCTGTACTTCAGGAACAACCATTACTGTTCGCGTCACGCCAACAACAGGGGGCCAGTTCGATCTTCAAGTCGCAAAAACGGAAAGTGTTGAAAACTTGAAGAAACTAATATCCAAGAAACTTAAAATGCCCAAAGAACGGATATGTTTGCTACATAGGGACAGGTGAGTGACGTGTTCTAATAATTTTTAGTTGGAAACAGCGAAATCGTGGGTTGTAAATGTAAACGAAGTGCAGTGTGGCAACGCTGAAGCCTGTATCAGCTGTGATGACGTAGTCGAAGTAAGCAGCGGTACGTAATATAAAATGGCTGAATGTGAATTGGAAATCGCCGAAGAGGTTTGAAATTATAGAGTACCGAAAAATATAATTTCCTCCCAATGGCATTTTTGTCCTAAGATACCATAAATATGTTACCGATAATTGGTTCTGTTGTAGGCAACTTCGTGATGGCACTCTGCAAGAGAATCAGTTGATGGATGGAAGCAGATTAACCCTGTTACCTAGTGTTGAAACTGGTTTGCTGGTAAGTAATATATTGTGTAAATAATCGAATTTCTTATTTTTCATGTAAATAACCAATACGAGTTCCCCCCCCCCCCCCCCCC
>JGI20166J26741_11158893_pt1 | contig 14256 bp, 7 predicted proteins | sample TergutCu122P5_FD_26741 | JGI IMG/M metagenome (IMG submission 26741)
CATGCTCTGCCCTTTCCATCTCTCATACAGACCACACCCTGCCCTTTCCATCTCTCATACAGACCACATGCTCTGCCCTTTCCATCTCTCATACAGACCATTTGCCCTGCCCATTCCATCTCTCATACAGACCACATGCCCTGCCCTTTCCATCGCTCATACAGACCACATGCTATGCCCATTCCGTCTCTCATACAGACCACATGCCCTGCCCATTCCATCTCTCACACAGACCACATGCTGTGCCCATTCCATCTCTCATACAGACCATTTGCCCTGCCATTCCATCTCATACAGATCACATGCCCTGCCCGTTCCATCTCTCATACAGACCACATGCTATGCCCATTCCGTCTCTCATACAGGCCACATGCCCTGCCCATTCCATCTCATACAGACCACATGCCCTGCCCATTCCATCTCTCATACTTACCACCTCTCATGCAAACTTCATGCCCTGCCCATTCCATCTGTCATAAAGACCACATGCCCTGCCCGTTCCATCTCTCATACATGCCACATCCCCTGCCCATTCCATCTTATACAAACCCCATGACCTGCCCATTTCAACTCATACAAAAAAATACCCTGCCCACCCAATTCTGCTTTGTTTTATATACATAATAATAATTATTTTTGAAGAGTTATGAAGCTTGTCAGCATGCATTTATCTGAATCCTCCTTTTTTTCCATCTGTGGTCCAAATGTTCTCTTCATTGTCCTTTTGAACACATTTTGAAAAAAATTTTCTGCTTTTAGTTAGAGTGTCATTTGAATTTAGTACTCTTGTTCCATTTTGTGTGTATTTTATGAGATGTTAGAAACTGAAGTAAAAGTGATTTTATTCCATTTTGTACATCAGAGGATTTTCTGACAGTTGAAAATCTTTTTCAGAGTATAATAATATGAAGATCCAGCTGAAGGAGTACTTGCAGAAATTTGCAGAGAACAAGAAGGTAGTGCGTGAAGAAGACATCAGGGAGTTTTTTTCTGGTATGGAGGCTCGCAAGAAGCAGCGGATAGATGTGCAAGTGCCATACTTCTGTCATTAATGTGCCACTGGTAATGTGCTGAGCATTGATACAGTTTGTTTCTTATACAACACGTGTTGTTTCATTTTTTTGCATCCTGCTGCAGGATTGTGAGAATCCAAATTCATTTATCTCTGTCACAGATGCGAATAATTCCGACGCTGTTTTTTTAATTTCAGTAATTACAATTTGAAATTTGTGATGTACAGTAAAACCTCTGCCTAACCAGTACTCAAACTCTTTTGTTATATTCTTTTCATAATGATGTCACATTTTATTCATATGTGGTAGTCTGGTGTGTGGCTTGTCTTGTTGGATGGTGAGGGTTGTCCATTTGTAATTTGAACAGAGTTTTTCTGTCTTTCCCTGGGGCTGGAAGTAATATTGGTCAGTTCTGGTATGTTTCTTGAGGTCTGAAAATAATTAGTTAGCAATGCCATGTTGTCCCTTTCCATGTAATCTTATCGTATATGTCTACGTGTAGTCCCTATAGTCTGTGTACTTAGGACAGTGCTGCTGTAGAGCATTTCTCTGAGTAGGTTCCTGAAAAAAAATAATCCAGTAATTATTTTTGAACATGTCAAATGAATGATGCTAGTTCATCTCAAGCACAGTGTTAAAAGTGTTGCCTACAGGGTCGTTTGTCAAAGAACTAATGAGAAATTCACAGTAGTATTTCTGTATAGAACCAGTGTTATATTAATTATGTGCGTGGGTTATCGGATAGTCCAATATGCAAATTACAGTTACTACAGTTACAATTATTGAGCTTCTTAATGTATCATTTTTAGGGTTCTACAATTTTAGGGAAGGTTTTTGCATTGTCTCCCCACATTTGCACATGTTAACATAGTAGGTGCTCTGTGACACATTTTTATGATTTGGTGACTGCTGCCCAAATAGCTGTTGTATGTACACATTCGTTTGTGAGAACAACAGTATTGTTTGTCGTGTAGTCACAAGTTGTGTGTGAGAGCTTTTAAATATTATTAATACTTTATGTTATTGTTTACATGATAGCGGTTGGAAACAGCAGGACCGTTCAGAGTGCTGGTGTGTAAAGAAAGGTTGTGGAAACTTGTGCACTGCACTGCAAGATGTGAATTTCCAGTATTCTTATTTTACTGATATCGTGAATATGGATTAAAACACGCAGTTTTAAATCACCCGCTGTGCTGCTGAGGTATGTCAAAGAGTCCCATACATCAGGAGTAGCAATGTTACACTGACTAAAACACTGGTCTTGATGTTTTTCTGACCGTGCATCATGAATTGACTATATACTAATTACCAACTTTGATGCACTGATTATTATTTATTCATAAAATATTAATCTCCTCTACATGTTTCGAGCCTCAAGTGCTCATCTACAGGAGGATACAGTTGTACACATGCGGCATATGGTACTGTCACTCTCTATGAGAGTTCCTGGTGGCCTGTCGGTACACAGCTTAGGTTCTCACCCAAGCTATGTACCGACAGGCCACCAAGAACTCTCATAGAGAGTGACAGTACCATATGCTGCATGTGTACAACTGTATCCTCCTGAAGATGAGCACTTGAGGCTAGAAACATGTAGAGGAGAATAATATTTAATAAATAAATAATCAGTGCATCAAAGTTGGTAATTAATATATAGTTAAAACACTGGAATTTTGTGCTATTGGTGACTTTATTTTCAATTACAAGCCATTTCCCATTTTTAAGGTGTTATTTTGTTTTGGAGGGGGGAGGGGGGGTGTTGGGGCTGTTGCCACTTTTTAAATGTGATAGTGAAATTCCTCATGTTTACCCCACAGTGACTGATGTGTTCTGTACCCTTTTTCCCAAGGTGTTAAGCTTTGTTATCAGATTAAAATAGATGCATAGCAGAGAGAGAGATGGTCCTGTAGAATGAAGTTCCCCAAAACTTCATCATATCAAGGAGGTTTTACTGTACTTTTCAGTGCTGTAAGCAGCAGTTGACTTGTATTTCCTTTGTCATTTGTGTGATTTCGTATCTTTAGTTGCATCTGGCAGTTATTATTTACAAGCATGTTAAATGGAACATATAATGTTAAAACGTGTTTCTTATGTTGTATTTTGAATGGAGATTTTCTCTTTAATGCTGGTTTTGGTTAATGTAAGTTAAACATACTTAATGAACATCACTGTAAACTTGTAAAAATAAAGGCATACATTGTGTGTTTATTTATCACTAAGTGATGGATCGGTAAGTCCATTTTTCCTTCTGTTACCAACATACCTGAACCCCTTCTGTTTATGCAAATTCAGTGGCAATACCATGCCAGGCCAGTATAAGCTGTGAAAGATGGAATCTCCCAACAGGTTAGATATTCAGGCTTCAGCATTATTCTGAAATGTGAAAGTAAAATTTTTGTTGTTTGTGCAATGGGACATATTGTGGGCAGACATTTCAAGTTGGAGAACATTTCTAACATTTTGTAGATGAAAATTTTTTACAGTGAGGAATTGTTAGCTTTCCAACCACCATTCAAATTGGATGATGAACCACTGATGGCTGTCCTTGATTATGCCACATGTTTGCATTTGGGCTTATGCCTGGAGACCATAACCTCTGTCTGAGATCAGGGGATGCAGCATCCCATGCTGTGATCAGAGACCCACTTACTGTGGGTATGAAAATTATTTCTGTGCTACTGATACACCTGAAGTATAAATCCTACAAGCTGAGGCTAAGCTGTGTGCATTCTATAGTGTTGATTGCTTCCCAGTTGTTTTGGATATTGGGCATGAGTAGCAAAATGATATTTGGCTGTAACCCATAGGTTGAACATTGCAAACATTGAGCATGATCTTGACTAATTACCATCCACCTCCATTTCTCACAAAAAAATTTTCGAAAGATGTTATAATTAATGTAATGCAGCTCCACAATAGTTTTATTCCCAACTACTGCACGAAGCTAGTTTTTGTGCTTCTGCTTGTTTTGGGCACCTACTGTAGCCATCGTCAGAGAGCTGAAATACGAAGACACAAGCAGCCTATCATATCAGTAGATGGTTAACATATACATCAGCATTATGCAATAGTCAATGGATGTACAGTATAATTATTAATTGTAAAATATAAATACGAAGACACAAGCAGCCTATTATATCAGTAGATGGTTAACATATACATCAGAATTATGCAATAGTCAATGGATGTACAGTATAATTATTAATTATAAATAATCTGAGAGTGTGACACTGAAATATGATGTCTGTATATGCAAAGAGAGGTGGAATGTCAATCACAACTGTATTTCGAGACCATCTGTTCAAAAATTGCTACGTGTTTTTGTTGAAGTATGTTGTTATAAGTGTCACATCAAAATATGTGAGAGTTTTTTAACCTGTAGCTGACGGAGTTAAATACTAATTGTATATCATGCCGGACAGTTTTTTTTCGCCTACCATGGATGTTTATATTTCCACACACATACAGACCAGTATATGGCCTCTTAGGACAAAACAGGCAGATTAAATAATAAAATATTTTAATTTTTCACCCAGTTTTGGACAGTGTATAAAACTGCATGCATATTGGTCACACTGAGATCTCACTCCTTTTATTAATAATATTCATTTGTATATAAAATGCTTGTTTTGTATGTTTCATTCTTGTCCTGATGATGGCTGTCTGAAATAGCTGAAACATGTGGCACGTTGTAGAAAGTAAAAGCTAGAGGTAAAGCAATCCCATTACAGGCCTGGACAGTCCCTTAGGGTTCCTGATGGTTGAGGCTCTCAGTTTGCAAGACAGTCCACACATGAAGATGGTAAGGTTGTCAGCCCTATGCACTGGCCGCCTTTACCCCCCAGAAAATATTCCTGATTCTCATTTCTGTTAGAGGCTGAGTCGACCCCAGGGCCATAGTGCGGCAGGAAAGATTATGTCAATGAAAAATTCCAATGGCACCATCACAAATTGAACCTGCGACCTGTCTGAAAATAGTCCCTCTCTTCATTTATTAACTTATAAATATCTGAGTTTTATGTTACATATATCAATCAAATTTCCATACAAATGTCAGTTTAATTTATTAGGTTAGCTCAGTGAAGTTGTGTCGAGATTAAATGTTCACATTTGTTTGAAATCACTACCACACTCTGAGCAATGAAAAGAAATGGAAGAGATAGAGAGAAAGGTGTTTATTTATTGATGCTGTCCTGTGGGTAGCACTTATGTTTCATAGTTCGGAGGTTTTAGGCTCTAATCTGAGCCTTGGTAGGCTAGCCTGCCTGAGGGTTTTATGGTTTTTCTCAGTCTCTCCAGGTAACTGCCAGGATGTACCTCAAATTGACCATTACTACTTGTACTTCCTTATACATCCATTGCAGTTTATCACTCATTAAAATGTGATAAAAATCTGCTACTGATGTATGACTCAGCTAGTGACATGGCTGGAATAGCTTGTCCTGTGTGCTCTAAAGTTACTGTGTGTAAGTAATGCCAACTGAAAAAAAAAGTGCTAGAGGAATATCTGCTTTCATGTTAATGGATTTAGTGTGAGTCCAGAGAGTTTCAAACATAGTATAATCTGCATTAAATTATAATTTTCATCCAGTGAAATGAAACTTTACTTCCTTTAAATAAATCTCTTTTTCGTATGCATATTTTATCACATCTGTTGTTTGAGTGTTCGGTGTTCCAGAACCTTGCAAAGGAGAAGTGTGGAACTGATTTTTTTTTTAAATTTTACAGACTAGTTGATTCAAATTCAGGACAGTTCTGAAAAGGAGTGGTAATTTCTGATCTTCAATGGAGTTGGGGTCAAGGCAGATAAATATAAATCATTCTATTGTCATGTGATTTGAAGTACATATTTGTAACACATAATTTGACTGTATCAGGCACCATAAAATTAAATAGATTCAGGGTCTTACATTCTTCACCATGTCTGTCAGTTCATGATGTGACAACTGCAGAGCTTAGGACAATTCTAGAAGACCTGCATGACAATTAAATTTTATGTCAAAAGAGTCTGAGAGATTATTGTCTAATTCAGGGGTGCACCCAAGGGGAGGGGGGGGGGGTCCTGCAGCCCTTTCAAAACCAAATTTAATGAATGAACATAGATTTTGTAGACACAATATCAGAAGTTTTATGTGATTTACCCTGAAGCTGAAATCAGCCCATAACTAGTAAATTAGATTTTTTAAAAATAAATTATTAGAATTAAACGAAAGCAGATTGGACCCTGAGTGAGTCATGGAGTGAATTATGTTTGTATGTGTATAAATTCAGTTGCAAACAGTGTTATGTTACAGTTGTGCTTATTGCATGATTTTTATAACACAGTTTTTTAAAATCAAATATAAATTATATGTAGCCTCAGGGTCAGCCCCTTGCCACACCCCTGTAAAATATGCTGAGTGTGCACCTGGTGTAACTCTGTATGCTATTATCGTTTTGAGTAAGTTTTGTTTCCGTGGAATGTGTAATATATCTGTGTGTAAATACAGGTAGGAATTTGATGCTTGTATCTGTACTAACAGACTTCTCCCATTTAATGTAGCATTTTCATTACCAATGATATGTAATAATCATTATTGTCCCTTTTAAAAATATATTTACCTTTTTAAAATTATTCGAGAATTTTCAGAACTCGTTGCTCAGCACTAAGAGAATTTCCACAATGTGCCATACTTTCTAATGCAGTGTGAACGGTGTTTTACATTCATATGTACTGTGTAACTGCCAGTGTTCAGTCTGGGGGAAACTGGACGAGATATTACAGTGCATCTGCAACATACGTCACATATACTCTTAGTTATATAATATACTGATTTTTAATTGTACAAAGATGGGTTAAAATGGAGAATATGTTTGGATAAACTGTCATGCACTCTTTTTCCCAGTGGGAATTGTGGTGTTTTTAAATTTGGCGCTGAATGAGTGTACGTACATTGCATGTCAGCTGTTATCCCACGTGACCCGTCACCTTACACGGAAATTGACGGAGTGCCATTACTAGTTTTGATGCAATGAAGAGTTGGTGGATTTAGGAGGAAGGTCGTGTGTGTTTGTGAATATTTGAGAAACTTTAATGTTGAAGTGTATTTGATGTGTACTGAAATAACATAAGCAATGGATATGTGAGGTAATGAATGTTTCAGGATTTTAAGTATTGATATTTTTTATCTTTGCAATTGACCTAGGTGTAGGAGCTATGGATTCTTTGTCACTATTCGTTCCGTTGTGTGTATACTTGAGAAAGGACTCTTCTTTGTGTCACATGCGTTAGTATGTGGGTTGGAAGTGTCGTGGAATATGATTTATTTAGTCATATCGATAAATTGAAATGGGTATGCGTATCCAGAATTGTAGCACTGTATTCAACGGCATGTTGCATTGTATATTGTGCCAACATATAAGAAACTAGATTGTACAGTAGAATGTTCGTGTCCTTATCTTTTCAGATATCATTTTAGCACGCGGTTTGCAGGTGCTTTCCAAACCTTGGGGTTGGTGAGGTCTTCTAGCAAGGTATGGCTTTGCGACAGTTTTTTTACTATTTTCAATTTTTGTATTTGTAGACTTGTGTTTTGTATACGTTTGTTGGTAAAATATCTGGTTAACTGAAATGTGAAAATTTATTGGAGGCCTGTATTCTGATGTTGTGTTATCAGCATGACAGACACATTTCCTTGAATTGATGAAAAAGTTTTACGATTGTCACGACCCCATTCAATTCCAGACTCCCCAGAGCTTCGTGAACCGGTAACCACATTCGATTTGAAAAAGTGTGATCTGCATACCGGAATATTGACGTAGCATAAATCATATATTAGAAGATACATTTGGGAAGCAGTGAAATCAGTTTTGTAACGGTTTTTGTACACTCGGAGTTCTGAGTTATGCTATTTGCTGATTAAATTTTTTGCTGTGAATGCCCTGCCATTAGTGTCGTTTTATCTTGAAGGTAAAGTGAGGGAAGTTATGCTATGGTGATATGCATTACATGCCGGAGGTGAATAGTGTAACTGTGATTGAGTATGCAAATGCATTTGCGGCCTGTTACATAACAAGATGAGTGGATTTTGTGTTTATTACAGTAGCTCCATTTGTACATTTGTGGGTTATTGTTAGTTTTTCAGTAAATGACTGTCAGATGCAGCAAATTGCCTGTGGTTTGAAGGAGAGGATGAGGCGACAATTGGCATGTGTGCACTAGATGGTGTTTGTAGTGAGCATCTGTGATGTTTTGCTGGAAGAATGTATGCTTTTGTACAAAACAAGCAGAAGTATTAATTGAATTTGCTCACAGTATGCCTTCTTCCCAGTTAATATCACAGTATGTATTGGCAGAAAATTTCAAATGCAAATGACATGCATAATAAGTTAAAAGATACTTAAAAAACAAGGACTAAGAATATTTGGGTCGCATCCAACAACAGCTGTTCCTATGCTTGCACTTAAGCCTCACTTGTAACTGCATAAATTTTGTCTATTTTCTGCTATCTTTAGGTGTTAGTCATTTGGTTTGTTGCAGGAAACAGGAAACCCAGTGGATAGTTGCTTTTTAGACATTCTGTTATAATGTAAGCCAAATGTCATGTTTGGGGGTTATGTCTATCTGTTCATGTCCTTTACCGTTCTGTACACTAAAACATTCAACATATTTTTAAAAAGAGTAGCGTTTTTCAACTTGAAAGTGTACTTTTCCATATATGAGCCTTATTGATCTATAACAAATCTTAGTTTGTATAAGACCATAAATTGTCTCTTTCCTGTATCCCACAAACTGTTTCACATATTTTGTTGAATTTCAGTGTGATAGATTTGTTGTCAGGCTGCTATGATTTTAAGACATCTATAATGAAGACTGTTGTATGTGTGTTTATAGATGAACCTGTTCAGGGATCTCATAAACTGTATGAGAGATTTTGTGTAAATTTGAAAATAGGGGGCTTCCACCAAAAGGTGGGGAGTGGTTAAAGACAAAAATGATGCTGCGGTTTGTGCATGTGATGCAAAGAAGGAGCTTATTCAGTTTGTTATTCTGGATAAAAGTGCAACAGAAAACTTGTGTATTGGCAATAGGAACAGAGAAGTCTGTATTTTATCGGACATTTGAGCCATAGCAACTGTCAGCTTAAGTCTTAATTCATCTGGAATTGTCATCACTCGCTAAGGAAGCTGGCTGAACATTGCATGTTGTAGCTGGTGTAGGTGTCAGTCACAGGGAAATTGAAGGGAATGAGGGTGCCATGCAGTTGGCACTACCTGGATGTGAACATCCATTAATATGACATCCAATCCAAGAAGGAACTGCCAGACAGACCATAAAGGACTGTAGGAACAGAGGTGACCACAAATATTAGTAGTTTACACCTGGACATAGCGTTATGAAAGTATATTTACAGGAGAACCTTCTGCTAAAAGATGTCATTAAAGTTAAAAAGGATCCAGTTGAGACAAGTGACAGAAATTCGTAAAGGGCATTAACATAAACATATATTCAAATTGGGGCTAGTAAAACATGCTGTTCGTGGGAATTGTGAGGACCAGGTCTGAACAGCTTCCTTTGTTCTCTTTCTCACATCCTACCTGAACAGTCTTTGTCATCTGGGATTTAATTTTATGAGGCCATGTGACTATCAGAAGGCTCGTCTGTGCTTTGGTTCATGTGCAGGGCTGCTGACTTACTTACTCCATGGAACCGAGTCCTTCTTGAGAAGCTAACAGGTTTACAGTTAGTGAAGAAATTCCCCACATTTTATGGAATCCGAAGGTTTATTACCGCAAGGGCTAATATTGGAAAGTGGATGTACAGTAGATTGTGAATGGTTATAATGTAGTAGCTGGTTATTCTCCATTCCCATTTTCTCTGTCTCCCACCAAAAGGTGCTGAACAGTTCTGATTTTCAGCCATGTTGACTCATAAAAGCCTGGTGTGCATATATCCATAAAGGGACCTTCCTGTGTAGCCCATAAACCTTCTGCAGATTTGTGAAACTTGGATTTGGGAGGCTATTCAGTAGGTTGCATTCCATTTTCAACTTAAATAATACTTAATAATTCTGAGTACTATATGATAAAGTGCAGTGCTGACTGGAGTGTGGGTACCTGTTCAACTCTTGGCTGCTTCATAATAATAGCTGCCATCTGTTGTACGTAGCACAAACTGTTCGTTATTGCACTGACAACTGAATCACGTTATATAAGGTAGATTAGATTTACATGCATGATTTGTTTTGGAGTTGCACAGATTAAATTGATCAGATCGCAAAAACGATTGCCGTACAGCATCGCTTTGTTTTCGACCATTCTGAATGTCATATGAATTGTCTTTACCTACCCAGTTTTCCTGAAGTTTTCTGTGTGTTCCACATGCCTTTATAGTGTTATCTAGTGCTTGTGTTCTGATTTATACTTCCATCTGATGTCTGTAAATACCTCATTGATTGTGGCATTATACTCCCATTCATTCTCTTAGTATGGAGTATTTGTTTGGTAACTCATCAGTTATTGTTCAGAATACACAGGATCCAACTCTGTCAAAGTTTTTGAAAACCAGTCATCACATAGAAAGACTAAGCACATGTAGTTCAGTGGATTAAGTAAGGTAGTGACCAGAGTGCTTGCTAGTTTGTGTGGGGGTTCAGAGGCATTCTGGTAAGATGGTAATCATTGCACGCACGCACACACACGCGCGCGCGCGCATACACACGCACACACATGCACACACACACACCAAGTGTTTTCTATATGTTTCAGAAACATTGACAGTGAGTGGAGTGCTGAATGTGCTACCAACAGAGTAAATTTTGGCAGATTGTTGAATACATACTCTTGTAATGCTGTTCTGTTGATGATCTCAAAAGCGGTCAAAACACGTTCATAACTGATGATATGTGATAAAACGTATTTTATACAGGTGCAATTGTTGGTTTTATTATGTAAGTTTATATATATTCTTTTTTATTGTGGTGTGCATATCTCTTGTAATGCCAAATTATACTCTTACAGTCGTCGTCTACAAGGGCAAGGGGCATTTCTTCATGTGTGGATCTGCACAAGTATCATAAATAAATAGACTTTTATGCAGTTTAAAATTGTACTGGTAGGACAGAAGAGTTGCTGAACTATTCCAGCAGTTTTCCTCTTGTATGAAACCTGGAGGCTGTTACTACCTCATCTTCATGGCCGTATCATGAGCCAAATGAATCCGTGTTGTTTCTCACACCCTATTTAACTTCAATTTTTTTATTATTATCCAGCCATGTACATTTACATCTCTCAAGTAGTCTTCGTGTTTTTTTGTGTAAAATTTTACGATTAATTTTTCATTCATCTTCCATATTTGCTTTTTGCACTGCTGTTCTTATTCTCAGTGTAATCACTGTCCACCCTACACTTCTGCATGCCCATCTTCCTGGTATTGATGATGTCAGGGAACATGCATTTGTTTCTAGTAAGGTGGTGTGCATACTGTGTTTCATGAAAATTTACATCTTATTGTACAGAACGTTGTTATCCAAAATTGAACTGGGATGGCCATACATTTCTGTAGCTGTGGATTTCTCAGCAGGAAGTGTATAGCCCTCGGCCTTGTAAAGTACCCAAAACTACATCATGGTTTGTCCCTTACCTCTCACACCTTTCCATATTTCATCAGCCAGTTACCTAGGAACTGTTGTATGGGTTTAAAGTGCATGAAGTTTGAGAATTAAGAGTCACGATCTTCTGGAATGTGATATAGGTAGGTGGCAACAGTTTGGTCGAACCTACTGTCTCCATCTTACTCAAGAACATTGATGCCAGTCTACCAAAACACACAGTGTCCCTTGCCAGAAGATTGTATTCATGACTGTAGGATGATCGTTACTGACAAATTGAAAAGAACGTAAAAGGAATTTTTGGTTTGTTGGTTTGGAGAAAACCATGTTTCGGCCACTGACCGCTGTCTGGTGTTGAGGTTATGTATGGAGCCATACCTCTACCCCCTATAAGTTTTAAGGGGAGTAACGCTTATTTACTAGGATTAGGGCCAACTTTAGATTTGCAGTTCTCACTCTGGTTACTCCAAATGTAGCTGGCTACTGCAGGGTGGCGCAGCGTCATCTGTTAAGACAGTAGTTTCGGAGGAACCTGTTGCTCCATTGTGACCATGACAGCACGTCGTCACGTGACAAGACTGTTATCCCCACATTTACGTTTCACGTTTTCCGTAAGCATTCGATTTCGAAATTCGGTGGCGCCTTGAGACAAACCTGAGCTGCTGACCGTGGTTTTGTCAGTATTTTGTCTTCACTGAAGAAGCTGGTAGCTGTAGGTCTGTGTGTCAAAGGCAGTGAAACCTGCAAAGAGAATTGTCTGGTGTTTTGTATGGCAACCACGTACAAAGAAGTGAAACTGGAGGAATGCTGTTCTTCTGCATCGCATCAAAATTATTCGGTTTTGGAAACATGCCATCGTAAACGTGCGATCACGAGCGTGGTTTTATGTGGCAGACTTGAAATATTGTAAGTAAGTTTTCGAGTTGTGTAGTATGGTGGGATGGATCATAAGTTACAGGGGTTTTATTGTGTGTAGGTGCGTAAGCCCCGAACTGTCGTGAGCCAGTTCGCACTTACTATCATTTTCGTAGTGTCATAATTTGAAACCCCCGTAGCTGAATTACCAGCTTTTGTAATTTAATGTTGCAAAAATGCTGATCGTAGCTTCTCCGTGTCATGTCTGCCCACTTGTAAGGAACCGAGAACCGCCGAACGATTCCCCCCTCCCCCACGAAATTTTATATTGGAGAGCCTCTTATTTTAATACCTGTACCGTGCATATTTTATTATTTTGTACTATGACCAACAAATGCACAATTATTTCACAAATTATCACACTCCTACATGTTTCGACACTGTCGTGTCATCCTCAGCGAACTCGTAATTAATACCGTGCCAAGTTACACAACTATTTCAAATGCAGCTGTTGGTAATACAATTTACAATTAAGATGTTTCACATAGGTTTTATGCAAGTTCTCATATTATAAAACCTATGTGAAACATCTTACTTGTAAATTGTATTAGCAACAGCTGCATTTGAAATACTTGTGTAACTTGGCAAGGTATTGATTACATGCTCCCAAAGTATGACACGATAGTGTCGAAACATGTAGGAGTGTGATAATTTGTGAAGTAATTGTGCATTTGTTGGTCATAGTACAAAATAATTTGTGTTGGAGAGTTCCACAGAAATGTTGGGACACAAACCCATGCTTGATAAAATCGGAGATAAATAGGGGATTTACGTGAAGAAGTATGTGTTTCTTCTCGAATTAGAGCGTAACTCGCGGGGCGAGGACCGTCACTGATTCCCGTGAAACAGTTTATGTCGTCCGCTCTACGGCGTGCAGTTGCAAGCAAACGCTAGACACACCGGAGTGAGCGGTGCATAGCGGCAGCATTGCTGCAATACAGCCGTGAGCGGGTGCCGCCTTCAGTTGGCCATTTTGTGTAGAGTCTAGTTGAAACGTGATGGCACACGGTGACGCACGGGAGGGGAAGTTAAGGGGAAACTGGCGAATGGAGTGGGTAGCCAGTACCCTTCACACTACCTCGGAACATGGTGCATCCAACATTACTACCGATGATGCGCACACCTTGGCTGCCAGTAGTCGACTAAACTGACGCCCCTGCTGAATTAAATGGACTCGTCCGTTTCACAGGAAGACGAAATCTGGTTTCTGCGCGTGTGCTATCACATTTCAAACGCAGTCTAATACGAGTAGACACAATTACCATGACGAAGGTTGCCAGGCGTCAGGTACCCTATCGATTTGATCGCAGGCGTGAAGAACAAAGCGTTTTCATTAATTCTTATGAAAATCAACGACCGTCATTATTCTGTGTGACCGTTGTAAGTAGTCATTTCTCGCCGCACTTCCACCTGTCGTGCATGCAGGCCATTCAGCGGCAGCTGTTTATACGATAAGCGAGCTGACTAGAAGTGTCAGTAAGTACTGGTTAGATAAAACGATGTCCTCCCTTTACACCTTACAACATATCAGGGAACATTGTGCTGGACTAATATCATATTTGCGATACATTAATAATAAATGAGGAGGTTTATAATAATAATAATATTTATTCAACTGCAATTGGGTTGGAACCCGGTTGCAGAGGTTTATAACACGTATACAGCAAACGTGTAGTCGTTCAGATACTAGAATGTACTTCGGGAGGGCTACATGAGAAGCATGTAGTGACAACTTGGAG
>JGI20166J26741_11160004_pt1 | contig 14250 bp, 9 predicted proteins | sample TergutCu122P5_FD_26741 | JGI IMG/M metagenome (IMG submission 26741)
ACAAGGAGATCATTTTCAGCACCTTCTCTAACCAGTAAGTACTTTGCATTTGCATTTGTTTAATTTCCTGTACAGAGTCCGAGACCTACGCCCACGTTGCCCTACGAGACGGCGGGCCAGTTTTTCGTGCGCCATTCTGTACTTCCGGTGCAGGCGTTGCTAAACTTGTAACATATTAACAAGAAGACTTAAGTGCAATATTTGGGTTATTACATAAGAATGAAATTTATAATTCCTACTTGACAACTGTTACTGTTGCAACCTTAAAACTTATGGAGGGGATGCAAATGTTTAAATCAGCATGTTATCATTGTAGAGTAAAGAAAAAAGATGTAACTGAAAATTTTGTTGAATATGTAACATCGATACTACACAATGATGTGGGAGGCGCTGGTGCAGTCTGCGTTGCCCGTCCCACATGACCACTGGAGCAACTTGCGCACTCACCAACTTAATTTTGAATGGCGCGTGGCTGAACCACGTAAACTGAAGTCGCGTAAACAGCGGGAGAAGTGTATTGATTCCCAGTTGTTCATCTTTATTCGAATTGTTATGTAAACTCATGTAGAAATCCGCCAACCACGCATTTTAATATCATTTGTTTAATCTGTAAATTTTTCTTCTACATTTCATATTTTAACCAACAAAATGCACTAATTAAAATACAATAAAACACACTGCATATTCGCTGCCAACTACCACATGTTTCGGCACCAAGGTGCCATCCTGTGGGAGTTGGCACCTAATATGAGCGTGTTTTATGATCTGTTTTATCGTATTTTATAAGTGCATTTTTTTGGTTAAAATATGGAACGTTAGAAAACGCACGGAATGAATAACATAAAATTTTTCTTCTGCATTTGAAGTTTTTATAACGTTAGGGACAAATTACTGTTGCATCTAATCAATGGACACTGCAATTAATGGGATGTACAACATAGCAAAAAGCTCACGTAAAATATGCGTACTCAAATTGGAGAACATCTGCCCGTTTTTGTTACTGCAATTACATGAATATTACTTTGTGTTCCAGATACGGGAGGACTGGAAGTACGTAGCCATGGTGATTGACAGGCTTCAGCTTTACATCTTCTTCCTAGTGACGACAGCAGGAACCATTGGAATTCTCATGGATGCGCCACATATATTTGAATATGTGGATCAAGACCGAATAATAGAGATTTATCGAGGGAAATGAGGACCTGAGGAATCGATTTTTATGGGATTTGGTCATTCGTTTACAAAATATATATGGAGAGTTTCTTCTTCCAGAAGAATGGTGTGTTTCCGAAGAAGTTCTAGCAAATGTCATTATATGACTTTAATGAAAAATACAGAGCTCTGCGAGCACTGCGTATAGTGATATTTCATTCTTATATGTAGTGAACCAAAAATCTGAAACTAGACGGACGAAATATACAATCACGTTACAGAATATGTTTCATTGTTCGCGTGATGAATCTGTATCAACGATAAAAGAAGATATAGACAATTTTCCATTTGTTAATCAGTGGCAGAATAGAGATATTACGTGGCTAGAGAGATAGGCCTAATGATTGTTTTGGTCCCAGATGCATTACAGGAACGAGATCCTTCTTTTCGTAAAAGCGGTCCTTCAAATTGCATAAAATTAGTCAGTGATGCGTGACATCTACTGGAAAAACTGACAGCTAAAATGTTTCCTCTGAAAATCATTTAAGAACGTGTGCTCAACATTAAAAATGTATAAAGAAAATCTTAAACACTGTATGCACTTATTACTATTACTATTATTACCATGGAATAAGGAAGTCTCCAACATGTAAATTGTCTTCTCTGTACTGTTATAAGAAAACCTAATGTTCTATTAACAAAATGACTTCCTTTCATGGGTTCTGTAACTGTCAGTGAATGTTAAAGTGTGGTAGAAGGACAGGTATAATCATAGGGTTATTACTTTTCTCTTTGTGGGTGCAGCACCACTATAACAAACATTATGGTAGGTGACACTGTAGTTGCTTTGTATTCGCCAGAAATGCCCCTGAATATGTAACAGGTACACAGCTAGACGGAATTTACGGAAGTACTTGTTGAACACGCAAACACACCTGATTCGTGCTCAGTTCAATATCAAGAATAAAAGAAAGAACACCCAGAACTAGTAATCCTCTAATGGACTTGTAATTTTTGTAGTATATATACACGATGTGTATGTATAAAAATTAATTTCCGAAGACGATTTTTTCTTCGATGATTTTTTCTTCGTCGTATAGCATTAAAATAAATTAGTTTTTATATTTCCCTCTTTCCACGTTATAGGAAACTGATTTGTTTAAGACTCTTTTTAAAACTTCAATCTAATGGGTACTATTTTACCGTGGAGGAAGACATACATAATTTTCTCTTACGCATATTACCTGTCTTTCGAAATGGCACGGAAATAAGGTTGAAAGGCTGCGTCATAACAAATACCCTACATATATTCCACAATTATAATATTTCAGTTTGTATCCTACTGTAAAGGCAATATACGATTGGAAAGAATGTACCCGATAATGAAATACCGAAAATTCCCAATTCCGTTCATTGCAGTTTATTAAGCTTACTTTCGGCCTGTTGATCCATTTATGACATTGGACTTTCATATGAATCTATATCACTGAAAATTATAATTGCTAGACTGATTTTAGTGAATTTTAAATAGATCTGTCCAATGGCTTACTTATGCAGGGACATGGACTGACGGACGAACAAACGGACGGACAGACAGCCATGACCTCCACATAAAACGTTACATAATTAGGAACGACGCTTTTTTTCAATAATTTCAACAATTGGAAGGGACACAGTTGATTCCATTAATTCAACATGATTAATTTTATTTCGTGATATATACCGGAATAATAATCAAAATATTTTGTAATGGGTTACGTCATTTCAGTGAATGAGTTAGTAGCAGCAAGTTAGTCATTAGTAAACTTAAAATGCCAGTACTTTGAATTCTATGTGTCTAAGGATTGATTGTTTTGACGAGTGAACGTGGCGAATACGCTGGTCAAGCAATAAAGTTTACTTTGAATATTATGAAGACACTGGACGTAGCAGGTGGAATGTTTGTGAACCATTTTCAGTTACATGATACTGTTTGTACCTTTTGCGTCATTTTGAGAATAACCACATATTCATCCGTAAGGGTCCAGCAAGAAACAGAATGCATTTTGTAGGCAACTGTGGTAGTGCATTCACCTGTCTCAAAACCATGCATACTCGTACCTATGAAAAGATTTGAACACACTGAGTTCAGTGGCTCCCAAACTAAAATACACGAACCCCTTGCATTTAAAGCAAGTTGTTAAAAGGTTCTTTCTAGCGTAGTGTAATTGTAGTGTGTGTGTGTGTGTGTGTGTGTGCGCGCGCGCTTAATGTAACAACACAGTCAATTGCTAGCTTTGTATTCTGTCGGTAATGAATGTATGAAGGAATGAATGGACGGATGAATGAATGAATGAACGAAGAATAAAATAGAATAGTAATCGGAGTTCGAGCCCTTTCGGTCCCAATGCACCTAGGCGTTCAAACAGGCCATTTGTGCCCCATACTCTGATACCAAGTCATGGGAACCCTGGTCCTTCGCAAAGTTCCACATTGCCCCCGATTCAGACTCCTGACATAATCTGGGTCCAAAAAGAAGCCCATATTAAATCAATAAGATAAGCTCCGTTTCCAGATCCCTCCTTCATCTGTCTCTCAAAAGCTCCGGAAAACGAACCTCCTCCAGCTTCCCCAACAAGGGCCCTTATGGAGAGAGTTGCCCGTTTCCAGAGCCTCCTTTAGAATGTCTCTCAATTTTCTCATAAAATTGCTCCTGATAAAAGAAATTTTGCCCTAATGGAAAGAGCTGTCCATCTCCAGAGCCTTCCCCTACATAACCTTCAGTGTCCCCAGTAAAGGAGCCCCCCCTCCAGTTTTCTCTCACAGAGCTCCCATACAGAGAGACGCTTCGTTTTCAGAGCCCTCCTTTAACTATCAGAGTTCCCGGTAAACGCCCCCCCCCCCATGATTACCAATGGGCTCCCTATGGACAGCGATGCCCGTCTCCAGAGCCTTTTCCAACGCATAAATCGCCGGCAAACGAGCCCCCTTCCAGGCTCCCCGGCGGTGCCCCCACGGAGGGAGATGTCCATCCCCTGAGCCCTCCTCCCCATATCCTTCCGGATCCCCAGTAAAGGAACCCCCTTCCAGGTTCCCCTAACAGAGCTACCGCAGAGAGAGATGCTCCCTTTCCGGAGCCCTCCTTCCACTATCTCTCAAAATTCACAGTAAACCGAACCCCCCCCCGCCAGGTTCTCCAAAGGGGCACCTACGGAGAGAGACACCGGTTTCCAGAACTTTCTTCTATGTATCCCCTAATAATTCACCTATCCTTCAAAGTCCCCAATAAAGGAGTCCCCTTCCTCCATGTTCCCCATAAAGGTCCCTATGGAGAGCGATGCTCCGTCTCCAGAGCCAGTGGTTTGTTCATTCATTTATATCCGTCAGAGTCCCCATTTAAGGAGCCCTCCCACGAAAGTGGGGAAAACATATGGTCACCGTCCACGGAGCCCCACCCGGGTGGAAGGCCTACATACAGTGGGGTGCGCCTGGTTCCCCAAGGTAATCGTTTACGACACAGCTGTCACTACCCCGTTGCCATGCAGCCTTCAGCACAATACCTTCCACCTTGGTTTGGGTAGGCCAGAGCCCCTTGAGCCAGCGTGTGTCATAGTAACCCTCCAGAGAGTATCCCCTCCACACCTGTTACCGCCTCCCCCGTGACCCAGGGTAGAGTAGAGAGCGAATCCACATAACCCTGAGATACGGACGAGGGGTTGGATTTATGCGAGGTAATGAATGAACTAATGTGTATGGAGAATTGGTGGAATGATACTGACAGCGGAAAACTAAAGTACTCAAAGAAAACCCTGTCCCAGTGCCATTTGTTCCACCACAAATTATGTTACGGCAAATTTGCAAAATCATGCTCTGTCATTCTGTTAGAAAAATAATTGGTGCCAATTTCCATTGGCAGACAATGTATAATTATAACATCACTCTTTCTCTTCAGAAGTCAGATACGTTAGCTTGCTTTCTGTCTTATCAGAAGTGAAATTATTTGTCAGATACCCTGCATACTTTTGGTTGCATAGAATTGTGAAAGTGAAGCAGCTGCATGGAAGGAGTGAAAGAGGCATGTAAGAGAGAGTTTAATTGGAAATTCTAAGGGGAAGGGAATGGTTTACATTCAGTTAATGTGATTATTGGGAAGGGGTTCATGGAATGGTAAATTTTGGGAGTCCACTGGCTTAGTTTTACTTATCTTTCATCTGCTATATTTTATTTCAAGTGTTCACATACTGTATATACACATTGGTTTGCTCTAAATCCATCAAAATTTAAAGCTAAACTAACAAATATGTTACATAAATCTTTGACATAAGTGTTAATATATTTCATCACTGACATTATGCACTTCATTCAGACAGAATGAATGAATGAGTACTTCTTAATTACAACCATGGAATGGAACTGCAAAATGGATTTCTGAATCAAAACTAATAATTTTATTCAGCTTCTTTTCCTTAGCAGATACTCAGAATTTATATTTTGTTGGCAGACACTAAAGGAGATGCTTTTATTGCTAAATGAAGCATACATAAATTAGTGGTCCAGTGCACACTCCTTGCAGAGGGCAACCCACATTGCAGTGTGTGTGTGTGTGAATGTCCAGCACCAACCAAACTATTAGAATATAGCAACAAACCAATATTTTGCACTTGTGAAGTGACATCGTAATGCTCAATAATGAAACGTTAACTATATAATACTTTAATAATATTATATATTGGACTGGTCCAATTCATTGGAACTGAAAATGGATATGTAGTAATATCAGAATTCTCCCCTTAATCCTTATCCAGTTGTAGTGCACTGAATGTTGAGAGGACAGATTGAATAGGTAGGACTTGTTCGTGTGTTGTCATCATGTTATTATTATTGTTGTTGTTGTTGTTGTTGTTGTCATACCTCCGATATATTCACCCTTCCATACGTTGTAGTCTAGGCACGACATTCCCCTGAACATGTCTACCTCCCACTGTTTCACCAAAAAATAATAATAATGATAATAATAATTATACTAATAATAATAATAATGATTTTGCTCTTTATTTCATACATGGTAAACAATATGAAGATATTTCATATGATTTAATTCGATTATAAGTGATTAGAAGCATTTGTAGTTGGTTTGGTGACATCTGTAGAGTAATGTATATATGATACGATCACTGAATAGAAAAAGGCTTGTCACCCGAACTGAAAAACAATGACGATTAATTTAATCATTAATTCATTACCGCATAGTATAGTCGATGAAAGCATAGGTCTACATCATTTTGTGAATAATATATCCCAACCACATTACTTATTGTAAACATATTAAAATAATTTAAATGGCAGCAAATAAATTGCCAAACTACGTACGTTACTCTATACATTAATATGCTTTAAGATGATAACATAACTTAGATTTAAGTTCTAAATCCAAAACCTTGTCACATCTGGATTATCATAAACTAGATGTCAGCATGGTATACACACTGAACTTATTACGCAACTAAATTATTATGTACTTTGGCAGAAAATATATAATATCGATTCATCAGATTCATTAATCGTTCAAAATACTGTAATATTCAAAACTGGTATTATTTTAAACCCACATCATAACACAGAATTTGGGACATAATAAACTATTTTCTTAGTGTTTTTTTATTCTGTCACTGCCTGAAATCCCCATAAAAAGTTTTAAACAAGTTCTATTACTTTAGAAATATTAACGTTATAAACGTGATTTGACAAAAGGAAAATAAAAAGGAAACAATCTTACTGAATCAGTTCTTATAAACTTGTACATATTCCTAAACAACTGCTGCCCCCCCCGCCCCCCCCCCTCCCCCAACTCTAACCTGACACACTTCAAATAAACTTAAAATAATGTGATATTAGTGGTTGCGTTTGTCCATTTTTAAAAGTAAATGTGATTCACCTCATATAAATAATCATAATTTCTCCCACTTCAATATTTGTTTTCATTTGCTTCCCTTCCTCAGTGCCCACAATGTTAACCATTTGATGCTTGAATTATATATACTTAGATCCTTTCATACAACTAAGGTCATGGTGACATGACAAATATAAGACTGACTTGATTTCAAGGAAATGTTCTTACAGTTAAATGTGGGGTAGCTATTTATACCAATAGAATGAAATGAGGAAATTTTTACTAGTGTGCATGCAATTTCATTCTAAATATAATAGTTTAGATTTTTGCTGAAACCGGATAACAATAAAAAGAACAGAGTTTCTGGTGGAATCAAACGTGGTACATCAAGTAGTCCATTCCATTTTAACATATTTTGATTATATTTCATCCTGTGTTTTTCATTCTTGGTATGTTTGTCTTTCCACAACTTTGCATATACAACTTTCCAAAATTAATATTTGCAATTCAGTAATGTTTGGCCAAAATAATAATTTATGCACTAAAAAATACTTCACACAACCGGCTAGTTTAACTAGTGACAGACATGATAAAATTCATTTTATTACAGTAAAGATTATCTTTATGTATCATCTTAACTGAATGTTGTTTGTATGCTTACAACTGAATGCCTGACAGTTCACCAAATTCATAACCAGACACAACCTCATTTAAAACCTAATTTTAAAAAATGAAGCAAATTTATTTTATTTAAATATTCTTCACAAGCATTCAGATCTGAATTACAGCTATGTGTAAAAGAATTCATCCGAATTATTCAGCCAGGATTCAAAATATTTCTACTCATACTTTCCAGTGTTTAAAGGCTTCAGCAGTCTGCACTGTGCATACAGAAAATAATTATAGTAGAGAATGGGAAAAGTGGTACATAAATACCATTATATAACCCAATACAGTGTGGAATTCCTTTTTATGTGTTTTTCAGGTTGAATGAGTGTGTGAGTGAATGTTATACAAGAATGTTCACTACTCTCCAATCTTTTGATGCCTGGAGGAAGGAGTATGTGATATCTGCAATTACATAACCTTGATGTTTATCAAAAAGTGTACAATGGTAAGAAGATTTTTACATCATATAAAAATTACTTAGGACCACTGTGAATGTCGATATTATCTTGGGTACTTCCATCCCTGACCTGAGGATATCTTTTTTTCAGCCACAAATTTATCTTGCATGAAATCAGTTATCTTAAGGAGAGCACAGCATTCTCTCTAGATACAAAGGCAGAAAGATACTAATTAACATGCAAATGTTAAATTTTTTGTATTAATGGAAGTGACAAATATTCAGGACATGTTTTTAAAATACTACTCTGCATTTTGAAATAGGTGTGCATACAAAATATCTTGTAATTTATAGGCGTTCTTTCTGATAACTGTTCATGATTTGTCCGAAGTTAATTTACGTACTGTTGTGACACATCAAATTCATATCCAAGCTTCATATTAGCCTAATCTAATGGAATTTCCTTTCCCCAATTTGGTCTTACGAGCAGTTTTTGTAGAAATAATGTGGAGTTTTAATTTTTATTTATTTATTTATTTATTTTTGCTTTTTTAACAATGCTGTCAGTAGCTCATACTCTATAGTGCCAAATGATTGGATGATCAGTGAATAGTGAATTGGAAGGGTATGGAATGACTTGGCCATTATTTATGTTGGCACTTACGTGGAAGTACTCATAAAAACCACAACAGACCTCAGTCAAGACAGCTGTTTTTCAGACCAAGCTTTGAACCTGGGACTCTTACATATGGAGCAGGTGTGCTACTCACTCAACCACAACACTTATTGTGTATTATTTAATAATTTCACAAGGTAGCAATTAGTGCAAGTGGACAGTACAATATGGTGGTATAGACAGTTTCATTTCCACGGCACTGTGAAGTATCCAGCTGTAAATATCGCAGACGTGAGTTGTCAGTATTGTACAGGGAATGGATTCAGTATTTTTTGAAACTGTTGAATATAAATTTATATTACATGTTTACCCTTTGAAGATTTTTTTTAATGGCACCCAGCCTGCCTACAGCAGCCAATTTTAAATGCAGCAAGTTCCTGCTCTTGCAGTTTCATCTTGTCTTTAGGTCTACAATAAATAAAATGCATTATTGAGTCACAAAATAGAGATACAGTACAGAAAAAGGTCCCATGTCTTGATGACAAGACAATATAATGTCACATTCCAAGGGCAGATTTTGACAGTCTCTTTTACTTAATACAGACTGTTTTGGCACAGCAGCCAACCATATCTTGGAGACAGTGCTAGTGAGTAATGAGTTCAAAGGTGATATAATAAAGAGGTTTTTTCATCTGCTTGTAGGAAGGGTCTGTCATGCTTTGGCACAGGTGAATATTGTTACTGAATTACAGGAAAAGGAGGCAAAGGGGTAAAAGTTCAGAAAAAAACTTACTTTTTTAGCAGTCTTGACATGGTGTTAACATTGTCAATATGGTCCCCTATGGCCTCTTTTAATTGCTCATATTCTCTGTATGATCCTCCTAACACAGCAGCACACATTAAAATTGAAAGAGCCATGACTGTTGGAACAGACTGATACTTCTTGGGCATACACATAACAGAAGATATTCTATGATTTATTTTCAAAATTCACTTTACTTAAGAGTGACTGACCATTTATGAAACAATAATGGTAACAGATAAATGTGTTTCATCACTACTGTATATGTTTGGAATAATCCCATTCTTTTTCTGCCAGTTTGAAGCCATGTACAGATAACTGATGTGTCTTGGGAATTGCGCGTTTTCTGCCACTACACAAACAAGAATCCAAAATCACAGCAGCTGTCAAATTTCACGGTATAATTGACAATGTTTATTAGGTGCATCACCAGACTTGTGGTGTTTTAGTATATTTGAACCACTAAAGAAATTCGGCTCATGTGTATGCTCCTGCATACAATAACAGGGACCACACTGTGAAAGCATGTAAGAGGATATAGATGGAGGTGAGTTCTCAGTTCCACATTCTGGCCACTTCATCTCCAGGAACAGGACCTTGGTACCAATTGGACGGGAAGATGGGTTGGAACCAGAGACAGTCTGAAGTGATGGCGAAAGGAACAATTCTTCTTGGGTTAGGTACTGAATTTTTTGTAGATAGCGTTTTCTATTTAATACTAAGGGGTAATGATGTAATATTCTTCTAAACTTGCAATCTGGAAACGAGGATACAGGTGATGACAAAAGCAGAGTTTCCATGAGTAATTAGGCAGGTATTTGATCATTTCCCTAAATATCACATGACAACTTTATTAGCAGATTTCAGTGCAAAACTGCAACAGAGATGTTTTCAAATTAACAACTAGAAAAGAGAGTTTATATGAAACTAGTACTGATAATGGTGTGTGAGTAGTGAAGCGTGACATCAAAAAATGTAACTGTCAAGTGCACAATATTTCTGCACTGAAATTGTCATAAGTGCACTTGGACTCCTCCTCATGAGAAGGAACTCAAGGAGTTTAAACACTTCCTCTCAGAATGGAGATGACATTTAAACAAACATGAAGTCTGATTTTCAGAGGGGCTGACTGTGATACTGATCACTGTCTGGTAGGTGCAAATGGTAGGTATGGTCTGTCAGTCAGTAAACATGCAATGCAGAATTTCTGATATGGAGAGATTCAGTCTTGAAAACGTAAATGTTGTGGAAGTTAAAATGTAATGTGAGGTCAAAATCTTGGGGAGGTTTGTTGCTTTGAAGAACTTAGATAATAATGAGGATATCAATATGGCTTGGAAAAGTAGCAGTAAGAATACAACAATTTCAGGTAATCACAACTGCATAAAATGTCATCTGATACGAATGTTCAAGATTCAATTTCTGTGTTGCCAGGTAAGTAGTTTGCTGTATTGCAAAAAACTACACTGCCTTCACAGGAGGCTGGGGTAGCGTAGTGGTTAAGGCGCTGTGCTACTAGTTGGACGGTCCCGAGATCGATTCCCAGTGGTGTCACTGGGGATTTTTTCCATGGTACCCCCGACAACTCAGGTCAACTCAGCCTCTGCAAGTGAGTACCAGGGATTTCTCCTGGGGTAAAGGCGGCCGGTGCGTTTGGCTGACGACCTACCACCCTTGTAGTGCCGAAACGTCAAGATAATCTGGGGCTTTAACCTACCCAGAACCCCTTGGGCCACCTCAGCCCGTCGCGGGACACCTTTACTTTTTTACTTTTTACACTGCCTTCACATTCAGAGGTCAAGCTAGGCTACTCTCCGAGTGAAGCAGCATGCAAACCAGACAATTTTAATCTTCAGCAATGCCTCTGTAAGAATTCCAAAGTTAACAATTTTGAAATTAGAGAACGTAAGGTAAATTGGAATGGTTACACTATCAGAGCCTTTAATAAAGAAAAACAATATGATGTATGACAAAATTGGTAGACACTTAAGGGACAAACAAGTTTTATCCAAAAGATAAAATTAATGAGCTTCATATAAACAAAAGAACAAGAAAGTTAGGAACTTACATGAAAGCATAAATTAATTTAATTTGGATCACCAACTTGAAAATAACTGGGCAGAAATCAAGAAAAGTTATCTTCGTGCACATTCCCTCAGTATTTTGCACAGGTGGAAGAAACATTTCTGCCAATTATAAAGTGTCCAGAAGGCTAATAATAAATATTGGGCACACTACAATACATACATTTGAGCCAGTGGTGCCAGATCATGTGAAAGTGAGATAGCTATTGAGAAAAAGAAAACATATGCTACTAAGTACTGACTAAATTCTAATAGTAAATTCAAGTTGTCAGTGAAACTTTCTAAGATTCATTGATAAGATTGAAAGGAGTCTATTATTGCACCTCTTTCTAATAAGAGTGATAAGAAAAACTGTTGTAATTATTGAGGCATATCACTCTTCTCAGCTACATACAAAATTGCATCCAGATTCTTTTCTATGAAGTTAACTTTACAAGTTGACAGAATTATTGGGGGTCATCAGAATGTAATTTGACATAGTAAATCAACAACTGATGAGATATTCTGTACTCATCAAATATGTGATTAAAATGGAAATATAATGAAGCAGTACACCAGCTATCTATCGACTTAAAGAAAGCCTAAATTTTTGTTAGAAAAGAGGTTTGATATAATCAGTGTATTCTCACAGGACTTGTTATACCCATGAAAATAACAAGGTTAATCAAAATGTGCATAAATTTTTCCAAAATCTAGCCTCCCCAAAACTCTAGGCACCAAAGAGTGACATGGAGCATAAACTATACTGTGAATCTACAAACATTAGGCAATACGGTACCATACAAAATTGAGTTTCCTTGGTGACTTTGTGCATGGGATTTGTGTACACCTGCCTCAAATAAAACATATATTTATGTGTGAATAGACAAATATTTAACTGATTTAGTTCCAATTCAGAATGGTTTGAATCAAGAAAATGCCTTGTGGCACCATTTTTCAGTTTTGTTTTACAACATGCCTTCTGGGAGGCCTAAGGAAACCAGATGGGATTGAAACAAAATGGACACACCACTTTCTGATCTGTGTTGCTGGTGTTAGTTTACTGAACAAAGACATATATACTATAAAGATAAACATCATAGCTTTCTTAGACGCTTACAAGGAGGTTGGTTTAGAAGGAAACGCTTAGATAATGAAGTATATGCTGTCTCATCAACCAAATGCTGGAGAAAATCACAGCATAAAGATAGCTTACAAATCCTATGAAAATGTAACATAGTTGAAACACTTCTGAATAACACTAAGTAATAAAAATTTTGGCCACAAAGAAATTATGAAGCAAAAGGAACTGCTTTTTGTTTTCCTGAGTAGTTTATACACAAATGAGCCATTTTTGCTTACCAACTGATAATGGGTGTCTGAGTATTTGTATGTGTTTACGGTTGTCAATGTGAGGAATAAAGAAGTGCAAGGCATAACCCCACTGGAAGCCTCCAAACTTTTAAGGTGCACCTTGGGTCCCCAGAAACTTCAATATGTTAGTTGTACTGTCAAACAGGGCATACTGTATTGTTACTGCATCCAAAACAGAAATATGTAGGAAACAGTATAGCTGACAGTTTCATCACGCCTGTTCTGCACCAAATGTTATTAAGGTGATAAAAATTCGTGATGACATGGACATAGTATATGGTCCTATGTATTAGATGATAAATTTAGACAAAGCTGTACTTTCGAAATCTGAAGGGAAGAGATCACGTGTGAAACGCCGACGTTCTATTACAAATCATCGTAAACAACAACATATCCGACTTAACTAGCCCAGTTAAACCCATTGGCCGTCTAACGCTTCTGGGGTAACTCAACCTAATTAGGCTAATAAACGTTCGGGTTCTCTAACACGCGAGGAATTTACACGTTATTACATATTATTAGCTAATCTTCGAGAACTCTGTTGTATGTATTTAATTAATGTAACAGTGAACAAAGAAACCCGATAAAAGTAATCATGTGCTTCTGCAAAAACTAGTTCTTTTAAAGTCAAGGAAACAGAATTTCGTGGAACATTTCCTATGTTGGTGACCCTGATAGGGGTGACGTTCGATTAATTGCAGAACGACTCACTCCCGCCTTACACCCCGCGTTTGCACAGATGTCACTTTCACGTGAGGAAAGAGGTTATGTTATGCTGTTGCAATTATTATGCCCCAGAATAATGGTAAAAGGGGCTACAATATAACAACTTTTGACGAAGTTGTCAAGGGAAACATGGAAGAGTGTGACATGAGTCCAGAAGAAATGGTGTGCAACAGTTCGAGGCACAGCTATGACCAAATCGGGTAAGGAGCGCATAATCCGAGTCCAACATGGCCACTAGATGATCTGTGGCCACTAGCGTAACTGCCATCCGCGACAGGGGTGTTTCCGTGACGACATGGGGAGGGAGATGTCACGGAAATACCTTTGTAGCAGACAACAGTTGTGTAGGCGCGTAGAATTGGTGGAATGGGAACGTATTCGGTGATTAGGGTGTGGAAGGTGGGGAAAGAAGTAGTACGATTAGCGAAGGAAGAAATTAGGTTAATCCCGGAACCGAACGATGTGTCGCTGGAAACACGGACAGGACTGCAGATGTATGGTTGTATGGCAGTTGTGATTTGTATGTATTTTGTTGGTATGTATGTAGACTATTTGTAATGAATTACGGAGCCGTTAGTACAA
>JGI20166J26741_11161115_pt1 | contig 14250 bp, 7 predicted proteins | sample TergutCu122P5_FD_26741 | JGI IMG/M metagenome (IMG submission 26741)
GCGTCCGAAACATGTAGAGTTCTAACACCAAATAAAGAGAATAAAAAAAGCTGCATCTCGTTGGTATTTATATGACTAGTATTACTAAGATGCACGGTACTATGAACATTTAAAAAAAAAAAGATATTTTCTTTTAATTCCGCCTCCAGGGGAGTTTTATGTTGGTATACAAGAACAATTATATCATTTGACTTAAATTTTATTCAACTCTGAGGAGTGAAGCCTTCCATATACGTTTATACATTAACACTGTAAAGATTTCATCTCGTGAAGAGCAATTAGAAAAATAGCCTCACTTCCTTTCCTTCTTAACAATAATTTTCCACGAGAACCAGTATATCTCTCGTAAAGTCTGTTATGACGTCGTCAGTTGCCTCATACCTTAAAAAAGAGAAATTTCCCTTCGTGCCTTCTAGGTGTCGCAATGTCCAGTAGTTATTCGCTTTAAATAAACGTTGGTTATTTTACCAGATTTCTTCGAAAATAAATTACTAAAATGGTTGTACTTATCTGCCCATCCACTGCTTCAAATATGAACATAAATCGTAAAAGACCGAAAGCGAAAGATTTGCCCGAGACATGAAATGAATAGTATGAAATCGGAGACCAGACCCATCTTAGTACTTTCTATACCCGCCTCGCAAATAATGTTAATTGCGAAAAGCGACTGTTAGCTTCGAAATATCTCTATTTCCATCTTTCCGTCCGTCCTTCCGTCTATCCTCATGGAACAAATCGACTCCCACTGGACGGATTTTAATTAAATTTTACACAGTAGACCGTCGATTATCCGCACTAATTGCGACAGAGGTAGTTCGTTTAAACAAATTGTTCGGATAATCAAACATGCACAAGAATATTATCATCAAATACTGTAACTGATTTAGGAAATGGTTTGTAAATGATAACCAGCAAATACTGAAATAATAATGCTGACTAAAGTTATTTCGAACGTACATAATTGTATTACAAAACTTCAAACCTTCATGGTAACAGGAGACAATAGCTGAAGTCCACAGTCCATCATGAATTCCTGTAATGCTTTAACCGGCTTACTGATATTTCAGTATAGTAACTAATAATTGGGAAGTACACGGTAAATATTTTACCGGTGGTGGATTCGGATAATTGACAGTTCGGATGGTTGACGTTCGGGTAATCGATGCTCTACCTTATTTTGAGTATTATTTGAAACTATGTCGAGAAAATTAAAGTTTCATTACAGTCTGACAGGAATAACGGGTACTGTATGTGAAAACCTACGTAAATTTATAATAATATTTCCCTGAATTCTTCCTAGGATGAGAAATGTTTCAGACAAAAGATGAAGAGAAAATCAAAAGGCATATTTTATGTTCACTAACGTTTTTCCGAAAATCGTTTCATTTGTGAGATAATGTGTAAAAATATGGTAGAGCCGGCCAGGACATAGATTTCAATATAATACCGCATATTGCATTGCATGATGCATAATTAAGGCTGCAGACACACTCAGAGTATGTAGTACTCATTGCTTTTCAACGGCAACAATGGTTACCCAAACTGCACATTATCTGTTTGCGTAAATTGCCTGTCTTGTTCACGGCTGCAAATGTCTGAGATGCGTATAATGTTGGCATGTACTTTTATTTCATCTATTTACTGATTTATTTATCATAGTTTATGTAATAATGCGTCAGTATTTGAGATTATAAAACATGGGATGAAAGAGATGTGCAGGGAACTGTTAAAAGCCAAATCTGAGATACGAATATGATTCTGACATTTCCTTGCAGACACTGATCAAGTAATCGCTTTCGTTCTGAGCAGAAGTGCTACCACTCCACCGCGATGTTCGGGTTTTACGTACTGTATAAGACAGGAATTTACTTATTGCATATTCTTGTCTGGGATATAGAATAGCAACATGACAACTGATTAAGAACCACAAATGTGACATTCAAGTTGTCAAAATAAGGAAAAACCAGCCGATTCTGTTTCGCTGTCAAAATCGCAGCTGAAAGCAAACTAGGGTCACGGGTTGGAATTTCTTTCATGCAGTGCTCGTATTTATTGTCACCACGTACCACTTTATTGTGACAGTTTATGCCGGTCACAAGCTAGCTTCTTGCCTAAAGTCTCCGTGATTTATGTTTCAGAAGTCATCTTTCTTGTTACGTTTCCCTAAACCAACCAACAATCTGAGGTAAAAACACGGTCTTCTCAAAACTTGAAACATCTCGACCACAACAGTACTCCTTCAAAGCTACATACAACGCATATAATACCGTACGACAGAGTATTTACTAGAGCAAAAGGAAATATGAAACAAAGTGCCCTGAAAACAGGATATTCCTCGGTGGGTGCCTGTCTCTCTGCCGGCCCACCTGCCTCCAAAAATAACCTTCAAATCCATGCATGGTTGAGATGCCGGAATTCGACAGGATTTCTGTCAGCAGGACACAACCCCAGGGGATGTACAACAAGTAGGTTATACCGGATTATACAGCACGTCCTTCATATTGACTTCTGGTAGCGGTACGAAGAAAATACAGTATTTATGTGAGGGTAATGAGAACACTTCGGTCAGACGCCTCCGTATACTTAAACACCCAGCTAGCCTACTGTGTACATATAAGGGCCACTTTACACACCTACATGTATATGCATACTTCCTGAAAGCATCTGAATTCCACGCCCATTTAACGTTCAACTTTCTCGTGTCTTCTCTCTCACCATCACGCCATTAATATACGTGGGGAATGGAAGCAGAACCAAACGATGCTTAACCTAGACTCCACAGGGAAGTAAGCGGTCATATTTGGGCATCGACCGCTTTAAGCCCTGCGATAGAGGTCCCCGCACAAAATGACGACGAGGGTGGAGGTGTCTCGAAACCAGTCTGGAATGGGCGAATGAAATTTGCCCCTGCCGTGAAACGAAGCCCGATTCCTAGTTTGTCCAGCGAATTGCGTTTTAATGCCAAGAATATGGAGGTGAAGGAAGAAAACTAGAAACTTAACAGTAGACACGGGACAATTGCAGTAGGAGAAACATCAGCATACAAAATAGTAGATTCTGAAAATGAATTAAAGAACGAAGTGCGAAAGAAAGCCCTAAATTTTGTTATACAATTAAAATAAAAGAAAGGAACTTCATGGATACATATTAAAGAGGAAAAACTAAAGCTACTAGCGTTGCGTGACAAAGGTTTTCCTAGCAGCTAATGAGGCGCAGAATTCGCAACTTGTCAGCATCCCTCAAGAATCATGAGGGCAGGTTCGTAAAAGGATGCACGAGGGTTTGCTTTCGTCGCTATGGGGACTGAATATATGGCAGCATTTTACGAAAATCTTTTATCTTAACGTCACTGCAGGACACACATTATTTGATAGTGCAAGTCACCGGAAACCTAAACTCCACTCAGAAAGTAGAAGGCCACACGACTACAATGACAGTTTTAGGTGGTTTTTTCGTCAGCCTATCGGAGAAATTCTCAGAATAATGACGTAAAACAGACCAAGAAACTCTCCTGACACATCCTAAACTGCGCGGAAATCTTGAACTATCGATCTCAATTGTCGCTGTATACAGCATGGCGTCTGACACTCGAAGACTACTAAAAGTAATAATTTTAAAAATTTGGAAGTGGTCATGGACTATGTTAAGTGGATGTTTTCACATTTACCTGATGAAACTAAGGAATCAATAAAGTCGGGACCCTTTCAGAGATCTGAAGCGAGAAGCTTTTGAAACCAGGTCATAAGTAAACAGAGACTAGAGGGTAACCTACGGTTAACGCTGTAAGGTATGCTGATTATATGTACTAAAACCTGCAGATGAAATTATAACATGAATTAGAAGGAAGAGATGGGGACTGGGTAAAGCTACACCCATTCTTAACCCTGTGTTTGATGGGGGGTGAGTGGACAACGCCACGTTCCGGCCGCTTCACCCGGGTAGAAACCCTAGCACCAATTTAAAGGAGGCTGGGTGGGCTCCAGAGGCGGTCTAGACGGTTATGGAGAAGATAATATCTCTTGTCAACATCGGGGTTTAAACCCCGAACCGTCCAGCTCACAAGGAGGCGATATACCAACCTCGTTTTCCCGGATTAAGGACTCGAACACCAACACATTTTACCCACACGGCATATTTTAGGTGTTCCATGTAAGTGTTAAATAAAAATATATTTTTTTAAAACGTAACTTTCTGTTGTATTCCTACAAAAAGATTTAGGTCTTAAAAGGTAGTCAAACAAAAACACTCACTAAAATCTATTTTTTGTGTGCAAATACATTAATACGTGTATATTAAGACAAATTCAGGCTGCAATGATAAATGTGGAAACAGGAAAATCCAGCAAAACTTATATCATTAAACTGGGGAGTGACATCTCAATACTACAATTCCATTAGCCGCGGAATTGCGTCATTTGGAGAGCAACCTTCAGTTTTCGTTAGTTACAGTACACTCGTTGTGTAAATGTTGTACACTTCTGGTACAACAATAAGGTTTCAACGTCATGTTAAGCAATACAGTTAAACTCTTGTATTTCACGAGAGTATCTACGAAGTACTTGCTGCCATGTATAAAATATTGCCTCGAGCAGGTATTGGTTATTGGGCTTGCCAAATAATTCACCTTCTTGAACTATTTGAAACGTGACTTTCTCTACAGAATTGGAAAATATTTTATATTTGTAGGAGCTTTCTGTACATGGTGTTGAGAAAGACGGACAGCTTTTCATAGTAGAATGTTGTGGTTGTATGGTAAGAAATTACCAAACACACACGTACGTTTCTGTCCACACTACACTATATATCTTTGCTGCGCTGCGCGCAATTTGTGCAGCCGACCTCTAGCTTGTTATCAGTCTGTATCGCGTCACAGAGAGAACTGCTGCCCTTGCAGTTCTTGCTTGTATTTACATGTGCTTCGTCAGGTTTCATGAATTGGTGGTGCACGGGCAGCAAGACATCCCGGCTGGCCACGTTCACTATTCAGTGGCGTTCACCACAATGTAAAAGGACAGCCAGCTACTACCTAGCTGGTATGTAGTATGTAGTAATTAATTAAGTATTCCTATCACTTTCACGAGAAACTGAGACTCAGGTCCTTGCTATCATGGCCTGTAGTTTCAGACTCGGATAGCAGAAGAGTGTGCAGAACTGGTGAAATATTAACTGTCAGGTGAAGAAAGACATGCTTGAAAAAAATGTTCTCAGTACCATTTGCTGCATCAGAAATCTCAAATAAACGCTCTGGAATCGAACCCTAGCATTCGCAATGAGAAGCCGGCAACTGACTATACTGACTATACGTCTCTTTAACTAACCCCAAGAAGCGGAATCAATTTTTAGAAATTAATAGACTCTCGGCTACTCGAATTCCCCACTTTAAAATGAACTCGGAGGATCATTACATTGTTCATAACAAAAGTCGACAGTTGAGGGACATACATAATGGGCCTGCCATTAAAACCTCTTTACATTCTGCATACCCCTGGCAGTTAGTGAACCTTATCACGAGTGGAAAGCGCCTGCAGGGCTGGATTTATTCTACCCGCTCTGCTCTGCTGTGAGAGATGTAGCCGGTCCCTCACGGCGACGACACTCTTAGTCACAGCGCACCGTGCTCACAGTAGCGGTCACTGAAGCACCTGCGTGTGTGGCTGTAGCAACCTCCGAATAGCATTCTCTAGTTTAGACCTTGAAAATCCATAAATCCACGTGGCGAGAGGATTCCTCGTGCTAGGTTCTTTAATAAGAAATCTCACTTTTATTCTCTTACTCTAGATATCGCTCTTTCATTCTTTTTTTCCATTTTCCAGCCTTTTTTCATCTCTTTTTCCTTCCGTCTATCCAAAAGTTTGCCCTTACTTTCAAGTTTTATTCATTTCCTTTTAACATCGAGAAACAATAAGTGCGTAATGAAGTATCCTTTGAATGTAGCGACAAATACGCCAGAAGATAACAAAGGATTTCAATAAACTTCAGTGTAAATATATTAATCGGATTTACAAAAGGAATGCCGCTGAAAAGTTTTGACGACCTTTATGAAATAGTGACATCAATAAATATTTTTGATAATTTAGTAACAAATAGTTGTTTTTAAATTACAAATCATTACTGGCCTAAAGAAATGATACAAAGAAAGTAGTGTCAGTATTTACGATTTACGGTTTTATGGCGGTAAATATGAGCATTGCTGTCCACTATGATGAAGGGTATTGGGTCTGGCAGAAAGCAACCAAAGATCCATCGCAACCAGTTGCATCCATCTTCGTATCAGTACAACGTGAAGGCCGCAGTTTTAGTGAATGAAAATGAGACCTGCACATCATTTCAAGACGTTAGAAACTGCTTTTAACACAGCACGAAGCCAAGCAAAATTCAAAACCTTTAAGTACTACGAAGGGGAGCAAATAACTCACTCACTGCTTCTTATCAGCTGTTGTGCTCACTGTACAAGGCGTCTTCTTTGTACAGTACTAAGCGAATTGAGAGCAACAGTGGACCATGAATTCCTACTCAAATTATCCCTTATCGAATAAAAATGACGTTAAAGTTATTAACACATTTAATTGGTGCAAATGTCACTACTGTCATTAGGCTACTCTTTCTGCTACTTAGCTCCTGCTACAACTACTACTAACACCACTACCAATACCGCTTCCAGTAACACCACGGCAACTGCATGATAAACTGATACTACGAGTAAACTGATAAAATACTTATTGAGTGTGGTGTTTATTTAACGGGGCTCTGTGTAGTTTAAACTAAACAGCATAAAGTGCCTGTTTCATTAACTAATAATAACTTGTAAAGATAAGAAAGAAAGCTTTTGACACTGTCCTCTCGGAACGGAGGCGAATCCAGAGTATTCTCAGTAAGGATAACAGACGTACGTGCCTAAATTTGAAACCTATTTCTAGCAAACACCAAGCAGGACTTAGCATCATTTAAAAGTAATAATATAATAATAATAATGACTACTTTAACCTCTGCCCTGCTCTATACATTCCAGTGCAGAAAGCAGTAGTACTTAATACATGTCGTATAATTATAAATTTTTTGGCAGAACAGTGAATAAGAAGTGCTTGTTCAGTGAGAACAATACTCTTCGAGAACCAGCTAAACTGCCGTCAAGTACAAGTAAAGTGGATGATGATGATAATGATGATGATGATGATAATGATAATAATAATAATAATAATAATAATAATAATAATAATAATCTTCCTCCATGGATTAGGTCGCTTGACCTGTTCCGGCATCGACGCGTTGCCATCGTTTCCTGGGGCGTCCACGATCTCTTCTTCCTTGAGGTTTGTAGTTGAGGGCGTGTTTCGGAAGTCTGGTGTTCTCCATTCTTTCAAGATGGTTGATCCAGTTTTGTTTATATTTGGATCTTAAGTCTTGTACGCCAGGGATCTCTAGTTCTTTTCTCATGACTTCGCTTCTTATTTTGTCTAGTCTTGTGTATCCTTTGACACTTCTTAGAAAGCGCATCTCTCTGCAGCTTCTAGGCGAGTCATGTCTCGTTTCGTGGTTACCCATGTTTCGCTACCGTAAAGTAGTGTTGGTCTGGCTACGACTTTGTAAAATTTCATTTGGGTGTCTGTACGGGATTTCTTTAGATGTTTTCTAATAGTGCCGCATATTCTTTGGAATCTGTTTATTTTTTGTCAAAGTCTGGTTGACCGTCTAAACCCAGTTCGCATCCAAAATAATTGACTTGTTTCACTTTTTCTAATATTGATCCGTCTATTTCTGTTTTAGAACGCACTAAGTGTTTTCCTTTAAAAGCCATAATTTTTGTTTAATAATAATAATAATAATAATAATAATAATCGTTCCCGAACAGCAACAGCAAAGCTCCGAAGCACAAAATATAATATAGAAGTTTTATATTCCAGAAAATTTTATCTTATACGTGATTAACTGACAAAATTCTGCTCAGAAGTCCCAAAATTGCAGTCACCTCTGCGGTAGAGTAATTAAGTAATTTATGGTACTAAAAGTGTCTGGCAGGAGATTTAACCATATTCACACATACGGCAATCTTGCACGCAGGCACTGTCTTCTATCGCACACAGTGATGACAAGACAAAACGCTCGGTTAAATGAGAACAACAGAAAGAAGACAATCCTCACCAAGGAACATAATTCAACTATTCTAGGATAAAAGCGTTATTGAGAAACACATATTACTTTTCTGTATTTCCTTATTTTCAGACAGAACACAAATATGGAGGCATTACCAGCAGCTGCTGCAGTGTTTTTTAGCTGGCTGGCTGACTCGTATATTTACATCAGTTAAGTACTTGCCAAGATGCCACGAACACAAGGTGACAGAAAATAATAAAAGTAGAAATGAAATATTTCTGATTCCCCCATTTCCATGTTGCAGAATTTCTGGAAGGACTTTCATTATACTTCTAAAGTAGGCCCTACGTTAAGCCGTTGGAGGCGACTCGAATTTCGCAACTCTGCATGTCCTTCGGTCGGTAGTGAGACTGAGCCTGAAAGTGGCTGCAGTGACAATGGCAGCCATCAGAAGCATATGAGAAGCAATGGTATTAATCAGCGTTAACACAGTAAAGATCTTCCAGCGTTATGGTATGCAAACAGTCACAAACAAACTCAGCTTATCATGGAGTGATAAAATAGTGACCCCTGGAGCACGGACCGCTGCAGACTTGTTAGTGGTTCAACTGCCGATGCAGAAGGCCTTCTTGAAAAAAAATTTTTAAAAATTTTAAAAATTCAATCTCTAAATGATAAAGACATAAAATTCCGTTACTATCCATTGTTCGAGACGTTAACCTGCAACAACCATAACAGCTTCTGTTTAATGAAGTTCTTGTACACCTATTTCTGAGATTGTGTTAATGTTTATAAAAAGTCTGTATGTGTGTGATGGGAAGGGCTTAGGGCAAATGTTGTGCGAAAAAGTAATTTGTTCTTCTCTTTCATTTCACACGAAAATAAAAACACGAGATTTTTACCCTAACCATTCCTAATTACTTTACACTGATGGCCCGAGTACATGGCGAACATTTCTCAAGAAGTTGATAAGACTTTAGTTGGTCAATAAAAGCCACAAATTTTACTGTAGCCTAAGATGCATTTCCACGCTTTCAAGACCCTACAAATTAATGCTACCGAGCCAGATGATTTTAATCCACATTCTCACACCCATAACTTAAGACGATTTATAATATTATACGAGTACTATCATCTACGCCACGCCCTCCAAAATGAACTATTTATTCGCTTAAGTTTAAAATCTTCTGTCACGTAACTCCCTTTACTTTCGTATACAAGCAGCAAACTTTCAGAGAAAAAAATTGCCCCATCTTTATTAGAGAATAAGTTCTTTACTCTGAAGGTGCAGTATACAGTTTGCTTTGAAATGTTACCACCAGTCTGTCAGATTACTCGGCGGCATTTTGGAGACAACATTAACCTTAACAACCTGTCAGGATCTTAGCTCTCTTATTCACATGATGCTTGAATCGGTATTATTTAGCTTCGTCAAAGGCGCTTTGCAGTGGTCACAGCGTGCAGACTGATAACGCGAGTGTTAAATGATGAACTGGAGGGTCTGGAGCGTGAAAGGATCGTGGCCTATTTAAGGGACTATCCAAGCATATGTGTACAAATTCGAGGAAAGCCTCAAAGAACCTCTATGATTAGAGCTGGCCTCCGAAACCAGACAACCCGAAATCTTCCGGACAGAAAGCGGACTGCTAATTACTTGACCGCAATTTGCACTTTCCTGGACGTTTCCTTACTGATGCTTTGTCTCCTTGTATTACAGTGTTATATGTCCAAGTAAATAAATAACACATCTTTTCAGTCTAATAAATACACGCCTGTGGCAAATGTTACTCCATCCACGCAGGGTGCGAAATAACGGGACCGCAATAACGCCGCTGAGAGAGGTTAGCTACTCCTCTGCCACCTGAGGTTTGCAGAAATACGAATTGGATTATTCGATAACCGATGTTAAGTTAGTTCTTTCTTCTTGGTTACCACAAGAACGGGATCTCTACAATCCTCAAAATTGATTTCTCGTCAAACTGTAACTTTTCTTGTCCAATCCAATCTTTCTCTTCCTTACACCCAGTTAAATCTTCCCCTCCCTTCCATTTCTACTGCTCCATAATGAAACGGAGGACGTAATTTAAATTTCAACCACGGCTTACTATTGTTTGCTGAGAAGGGAAGGAATACTTTTTAATATCAAAAGAACCGATGTCTTCACAATTCTGCATGCAGCAGAATTTTAAATTTCGAAGGAAATATTTGGCACAGCCTCGCGTATATTCTTAACCGTATTTTAAATACCTGAACAAAGGGCAACTTAGGTTAGTGTTTCGTGCATGGGGTTTTATGGGGATCTCCTAACCGCCAGTCCAATCACAAAACTACACAAAAAAATTTTGTATTGAGTGAGAGACTGCAGTGCCGGGAAAGTTTTTATTTTTGCCCATATCGGCCCAATTTTTCCCCTAATTTACGCACAACTCAAACCGAAACTACATCAGTTTTCCCCAACCGCGTCTTCACCCAGACAATTAATGTAATTATTAACAAATTTACAAACAAAAGTATCTGAAGCCGTTTCTATCGGTGTGTATGGTAAATCAGCAATAGCGTCCTGGCTATAGCCTCCTCCGGCACTCATCGAGCTACAGGGCAACAAGATGCATTACACGTATAAATTTGAAAGAAGTCACTTTCTTGACGTTTCGTAATTCGCGAGTAAAAGAAAAGTTCCTTTGTAAATCGCTCCAGTGTTTCCAAAAAATTAACTGACCATACAGAACATCAATGTTTAAGCCTACTTAAGTAGCATTCTACCAACACTCTTATCCTTCCACTAACGCACTGCAGTCACAAGTCATCTCTTTCATACTTCCTTAAGAATTTCTCATCTTGTGCACACGCAGTATTATGTCGCGATACTCCTTCATTTTATATCATGAGTAACTCATACCAGTTTATTTTAACCCCTGAAAGCAAAGTGGTAATTATATATGCTACGTACTTTATCATTCAAAAATTGTGCATTTTCCACACAGTAGCCTACTCGTGGGTTTCACATGACGGTCACAGTAGGCAGTAAATATTTTCTTGAACAATATGAACCGGTTGGTATTTTTAATTTTTACTGTAAAAAAGTTTACAGTGATGAAACAAAATAAATTTCAAACATTTAGTTGAATTTCAGATTTCAAACGATTGAGAGAACGATAAAACAAACACTGTTGAAGTAGAAGCGGATATTCATTATACAGGTTTTTCATATTTTGTCTCATTTCTCCTCCTATGGAACTTTATGCTCCCCCCAGTATCGCAGATGTGAACATGATGGAAGCCAAAGGGTTTGCGTGTGTATGGGTGCTTGAATGTACATTCACTTCCGTCTGCAAATGCGATATTGAAATGTAATGCAATTTACTTCACGTCAGGCCATGGAACGATATCTAAATCCAGATCGATTTTGGTTTCATTTTGTTCAACTGTTGACAAAAGGGTCACGTAATGCTGAGGAAAGTTCTCGGCGGTGGCGTGAATTAGGTCACAGAAAGTAAGAAGCCGTGTCAAGCGTCCTCAGAACACATCCAATATCTGTCGATTAAAAACCTGAAGAACTTAACGCATGCTACAAATTTGTCACTGGTCGTAGTGTCTCTTAACTGTGGCAGTTATCCGATGTCTACATATTTCTGAAATTTGATATTCTCGTGGTTGTGTTCACCAAGGCTGCTTCGCAATGCATCCTGCCGCCTCCATGATTAGAATTTACCTATCTACTGTTTTGAATCTATACACAAAGACTGCATACATTCGAACAAGTGACTAAATTTTGTACACTTGCGCAAAATATTTCCGGACTCTGAGTATGGAACTTGCTCCATGTCACCCTTCTAGCGCCTAGAATATTGACATAGTACTTAGGTTCTGGGAAATTTTTGGAACCCCGAGAAACAGGAAGAAACTTAAAGTAATCTTCCCGTAAACAATACATAAGTATTAATGACTTAAGACTGTCAGTATCACATATCATAAAATACTGGATTATAGCATTATCAGTGAAAAATTAGTTGGAGTGCATGTGGAGGGGAATGACATCGATCTGACTTGATTTATTATTCCGGTATTCTGCTAAAGATGCTGAAAAAAAATACGCAAATTTTTAAGAATTTCCCGATCACGACGCAGAAGTGATAAATGATAGGTGTCATTTTCTGAATAAATATACACATATTCACACGTCGTTTCAGAGGCAAACTCTTTTTCCGTCTTAAAGTATAATGAAGGAAGCCTACTCAGCAGGGAATGTTACAAAAAACTGAAATTTAACACTACATAAATTCTACGCTAACATATTACACCAAGCCACAGCACATTACACTATGTCTAGTGACAAAGACTTGCTTTACCTACCAGGCCCGGGGAAGTGTCACATATGTACAAGAATTCATTTTCATCCGTGTAATTACTGACGAGATGATAGTAATTAAAGAAGTAGAGGGATAATAATTATGTAGGCACAATATTTGAGTACGTCTGTATGTCATATTCACATGCAGTAACGGTTCTTAGGCGCGTCTGCAACATCGCGAAAAGCGACCATTAGCTTCATCATGTCTGTCCGTCTGCCCGCCTGTCCGTCCGTTCACGTGGAACAACTCGGCTCTCGCTGGACGGATTTTCATGAAATTTCATATTTCATCATTTTTCGAAAATCTGCGGAAAAAATTAAAGTTTCATTAAAATTGGACAAGAATAACGGGTATTTTACATGAAGACCAGTACACATTTTGATCATATCTCGATCAATTCTTCTTAGAATGAGACATATTTCAGACTAAGTTGTAGGGAAAATCAAAACACAAACTTTATATTTAGTTACTTTTGTTCGAAAATCATGCCGTTTGTGAGATAATGTGAAAAAATATGGTAGAGCCGGACAAGGCACATATGACAATGGGGCGCACGGCCATTGCATGTTGGATAACTAGGGCTACAAACACACACCTGATTTGTCTGTTTAGTAACCGCCACTTGAATCTCAAATCCCGCAAATGTAATAGCTCAAAACAGCATGGCATTTAGAAGACAGTGGCCTACTCCCCACATTGCGTTACTTGTGTCCTAAGCGTTTAAGGACCTTGTCAAAGTCGAGGCGCAATTGTTCAACCCTGATTTGAGCCCTACATTTGTGCTTCATTAAAAAAAAGTCACGCTTCTGACGTCATATAAATCAGAGGCGCGGCAGTAATTTTTTTGTGGTTCGAAGCCATTCATAGACGAAACACGTGCTCATCTGTGACGTCGAAACACGCCTGACCAAACCTCAAACGCGAAGAAACAAGCAACGAGAGAAGTGAAAATGGGACAGTTGACATTTGCACGTATCCTTCGATCGAACTGTCTGCCTGTGAACTTCAGTGATTTGTTTTTTGTACAGAAAATCCGAGTACATGTATGGGAAGTCCGTCACATGACAGTGACAACTACCTGCACCACCAGTTGCGCAAAAACAATGCCTTTACCCAAACAGTGTATTTAGACCCAAATTAATATTTTTGCTTACTTACTTCCTTACTTACTTACTCCATGGAGCAGAGTCCTTCTTAAGCAGCTAACTGGTTCTGCAGCTAGTCAAGAAATTCCTCGCATTTTATGGAACCCGAAAGTTCATTACCGTACTCACAAGTGCCCGTCACCTGTCCCTATCCTGAGCCAACTCCAGTCCCCAAAACCCCCTCCCACTTCCTGAAGGTCCGTCTTAATGTTATCCTCCCATCTACGTCTGGGTCTCCCCAGTGGTTCCTTCCCTCAGGCTTCCCTACCAGAACCCTGTGCACACCCCTCCCCTCCCCATACGCGCCACATGCCCCGCCCATCTCATTCTTCTCGATTTTACCACCCGCACAATATTGTGTAAGGAGTGCAGATCACTAAGCTCCTCATTATGTAATTTTCTCCATTCCCCTGTTACCTCGTCTCTCTTAGACCTAAATACTCTCCAAAACACCCTATTCTCAAACACCCGCACCCTCCCTCAACGTCAGCGACCAAATTTCACACCCATACAGGACAACGGGCAAAATTATAGTTCTATACAGGGTGTCCCAGGAGGAAAGAACCTAACTTCGGGAGAGTGTTCCTTAGGTCAAACTATACCGATATAACCCAAAACACCTATATACAAAGTTCGATGGTTACGGAGATATTGAACATCGAA